>JACCDR012274655.1_pt1 | contig 42612 bp, 44 predicted proteins | sample 7446431 | NCBI WGS metagenome assembly JACCDR01 (sample SAMN15323443, study PRJNA562643) | freshwater metagenome | isolation source: river surface water | place: USA:Blue River Watershed | collected 2017-08-17
GTTAAACGATTGCAATCATTTCTAAATTCAGAACTTTCTCTCAACCTAAAAGTTGATGGAAAATTCGGACCAGCAACACACGCTGCAGTGAAAGCGTTCCAAACAAAGTATGCAACATCAACATTGCTACCTTGGGATCAAGCAGGGCTATCAAAAAACCTTGTAAAACGACCAACAGGATATGTATACAAGACAACATTGCGACAGATCAACCTGCTCCTATGTCCGTCAGTAAACATTCCAATGCCTACACTTAAATAATCTTTACAAAGATATTTACATAAAAAACTCCACATGGCGTGGAGTTTTTTATTATATAATGTGCTTACGGTGAAGTTTTAAACATGCTACAATATGCAAATATGGCAAAAGGTAAAGACAATTCATCCAAAAATTCAGAAGGTACAGAAGATGCGGTTTTAGTTCCACATATCAACGTTGTTGATAGAAACATTGTGTCAGAGATGCAGGAGTCGTATATCGACTACGCTATGAGTGTGATCACTGATCGTGCGCTTCCAGATGTACGAGACGGTCTGAAGCCTGTGCAACGACGTATCTTGTTTGCGATGCATAAGTCAGGGCTTCTACCAACTGCGAAGTTTAAGAAGTCAGCCACTGTAGTTGGAGATACTATGGGTAACTATCACCCTCATGGTGATGCGGCTATTTATCAAACTATGGTGAACATGGTGCAAGATTTTAGTATGAGATATCCGCTTATCTGGGGACAGGGTAACTTTGGTAACATCGACGGGTACCCAGCTGCTGCACATCGATACACTGAAGCACGTATGGCTAAGATCACGCCACATATGTTGGCTGATATTGAAAAAAATACTGTTGATTTTAGACCAAACTACGACGGAACAAAACGAGAGCCTTCAGTTCTTCCAACTATGATTCCAAACCTATTGCTGAACGGTACGCTCGGTATTGCGGTAGGTATGGCAACAAACATTCCTCCTCACAACTTAGGTGAGATTGTGGATGCGATGCATCACCTCATAGACAACCCAGAAGCCACAACAAAAGATCTTCTTGAGTTTGTAAAAGGTCCAGATTTTCCAACAGGTGGAGTTGCGTTTTCACAAAAAGATATTGAGACTGCAGAGACTCATGGTAAAGGAGGTGTAGTTGTACGAGGTGAAGCAGAGATCATAGAACAAAAAGCAGGACAATCAAGCATAGTCATCACTTCTATCCCATACCGTGTAAATAAATCCTCATTGATTGAAAGTGTTGCTGATCTTGTGCGAGAGAAAAAAGTTGAAGGTATTAAAGATATTCGAGATGAATCTACACGTGATATTCGTATTGTGATTGAGCTTAAAAATGGTACCTATCCACAAAATATTCTGAACTATTTATATAAACACACACAACTTGAAGCTACTTTCCACTATAACATCGTAGCTTTGGTTGATGGAGTTCCTCAAACTCTGTCACTTCGAACATCGCTTGATTGTTTCTTGGAGCATAGAAAGATTGTAGTACGACGACGAACAGAATTTGACCTTGCGAAAGCGAAAGATCGAGAGCATATTTTGATTGGATTGAAAAAAGCACTTGATCATATTGATGAAATCATTGCACTCATCAAACGAAGTAAGGACACATTGACGGCACATGCAAACTTGATGAAAGAGTTTAAATTCTCTGATAGACAAGCAACAGCTATCCTTGAAATGAAACTGCAACGTCTTGCATCTCTAGAGCGAAAGAAGATTGAAGATGAACTGAAAGCGGTTCAGGCGCTTATTGAAGACCTTGAAGATATTTTAAAGAAACCAAAACGAATCGTTGCTATTATCAAAGACGAATTATCTATGGTGAAAGAAAAGTATGGTGATGCTCGTCGAACAAAAATCGTAAAAAATAGTATCCAAAACTTCTCAGTTGAAGACGTGATTGCCGACGAAGAGAGTGTGCTTGTACTTACCTCTGGTGGGTATATCAAACGAACAAACCCTGATGAGTATAAAAAACAAAAGCGAGGAGGTGTTGGTGTAGTTGATGTCGACGTAAAAGAAGAAGATTTTATCACACACTTAGTGAGTGCTACTATGCATAACGATCTTTTGTTCTTTACAGACAAAGGAAAGGCATATCAGATCAAAATGTATGATATTCCAGAAGGAAAGCGAGCTACACGAGGAAAATCTATCATGAACTTCTTGTCGCTTTCTGCTGAAGAAAAAGTTACATCTATTCTACCTATGCCTAAAGAGGTTAAAAAAGGTAGTGGATTGTCTTTGATGTTGATTACAAAACTTGGAGTTGGAAAGCGAGTGTCTATCGAAAGCTTTAAAGATGTCAGACGGAGTGGAATCATGGCTATTAGTCTAGATGCAGGAGATGAGTTGATTGCGGCTTCATTTGTAGAACCGAAAGATACTATGATATTAGTATCAAACGATGCGCAATCAATCCGTTTCGATGTTGATGAGATTCGAGAGATGGGACGAGCTGCTGGTGGAGTACGAGCTATGAAGCTTGATAAAGGTGTATCGATTGTCGGTGCTATTCCTGTAAAAACGGGAAGTAAAGATGCTTCAGAGTTGCTTACTGTTTCTGCAAATGGATACGGAAAGAAAACATCACTCGATGAATACAAAGTACAAGGACGAGGTGGATCAGGGATTAAGACATTTAAAGTAACTGAAAAAACTGGTGTGCTTATCGCAGCTCAGGTAGTGACTGCAGACCTTGAAGAAGTTGTGGCTATTTCTAAAAAGTCACAAGTTATCCGATGTGCATTGAACGAGATTCCAAATCTAAACCGCGATACACAAGGTGTACGTATTATGAAACTTCGAGAAGGTGACTCACTAGCGTCTGTGGTAGGGGTATAAGGGAAGTAAATATTCGGATAATATTTACGGACACTTTATCCTTTGGATATAAGTGTGCCCTTATGCACGCGAAGCGGGCAAATAAAACGACCACTCGTAGCGAAAGCTGTATAAAAACGATATACTTACACACATGAGTACTACTTCTAAAGATTTAAATATATTTCAAGTCGCCACTATTGCTCTATTTGCTGTTATCGGAATTCTTGGAGTTGTGTTGTTTGCAACCAGTAAAGTGAGAGGTGGAGGAAGTAAATACGAATCAACGATTTGGGGTGTGCTTCCAAAAACAACTATAGATGAAGCTCTTGTACCATATCGAGATAAAGGAATTGACCCAAACTTTACGTATGTCGAGTTTGAAGAAGCTGGATTTTCTCAAAAACTATTGCAAGCAGTTGCTGAAGGGAAAGGACCGGATGCCATCATATTCCCAAGTTATATGTATTATGAGCAACTGAACAAGTTGGTAACTATTCCATCAGAGACTATCACTGCGAAAGATTATTTTGACACGTACATAGACGCAGGGCACCAGTTCTCTATTCAGGGAGGTATAAAAGCTTTTCCATTGGTGACTGATCCTATGATTATGTATTGGAATAAAGATATGTTTACTTCAGCAGGAATTCTTATACCACCAAAGTCATGGAGCGAACTTGCAAACATGACAAATAAGATTGCTCAAAAGAAAGACAACGGTGTGATTGATACAGCATTTGTTGCTCTGGGCGAGTATAGTAATATCAATCATGCTAAAGAAGTTCTGTATACACTCCTCACTCAAGCTGGTGTACAAATGAGTTACTTTGATCTAGGGTTACTTAAGTATGTTACAGGATTAAACAAATCAGCCGGTGCGGCTGAAGCGGAAAGTGGTCAAACATCTATTGCTGAAATCACTCGATCGGTACTAACGTATTACACAGAGTTTGCTAATCCACTTAAAGATTCATATACATGGAATCGATCATTTACCTCAGCTCGCGATGCGTTTTTGGCAAATAAACTGGCATTATACTTCGGTCCAGCTAGTGAAGTAGAATATATTCGAACACGTAATCCAAATCTAAACTTTGGAGTTGCTGTTGTACCACAAGAAGTTTTAACTAAAAAAGCAGTTCATACAAAAACATATGCGCTTGGGTTTTTAGTTACATCACCTAATGTGCCTGCATCATATGCTGAGATTACAAAGTTTTTCAACACTCCAGATATGATCGGGGCTCTTGCGAATGCTATGCGTATTGCACCGGCACGACGTGATGTCCTTGCAAATGCAAAATCAGCCAAAACAGATAGTGATCTCGCTGTGATTTATGAATCAGCAGTATATGGTTCTACATGGACTGATCCTGCATATGAAGCGAGTAATAACATACTAAAGACCTTGGTCGAATCAATCACTAGTGGTAATCAGACATTGTCAGAGGCTGTGTCAGATGCTGCGGATCGTATAGATACCTTGTATGGAAATTAATCAGATATGATATAATTATTCCATGCAACAATTTTTCAGTAATCTTAAAAGCTGTTTCAATAACACTACAGGCGGATGTGGATGGAACGAGATTGGTTTTATTTTCAGTGATATTTTAAAAGCATTGTTTGTAATCGGTTTATTTGTTGCTGCATGTATGATTTCATATGCAGGATGGTTACTTTTAGCACAACAAGGTAGTCCGGCTGCTCGAGGTAAGGCTAAAACTATATTTAAAGATATTGTGATTGGCCTAGTTCTTTTGTTTGGTGCATACTACATTGTTGATCTTGTATTAACTAAGGTTGGTTTTACTGATAGAACTGGTTTTGTAGAACCATCAGGGCAAAAATAATTTATATAACTCATATTTTATGAAATACATCAAAACATTTTTATACACCTCAATACTTGCATCGCCAACAGTATTATTGGCACAGAACTATTTGATTAAGAATCCTCTTAAAGGAGTTAATTCACTTGAACAAGTTGTGCTCAATGTGATTCAAGTTGTCGAACTTTTACTTATCATGGCGACGGTGATGTATCTGCTTTATGCAGGTCTGATGTTTGTCACCGCTCGAGGTGAACCTGGAAAACTTACTAAGGCTCGGGATGCATTGCTGTGGGGTATGGTTGGTGCTGCGCTTGTGCTGTGCGCTCGAGTGATTGCAACCACTATTGAAGGTACAGTCAAAGGTTTACTTGGATAATTATTCATTAATCTTATACATCTATGCGAACATTTTTATTTAAAAAAATAGCTATCACATTGCTCGTGTTGACTGTGTGTGTTGGAGGGTCAGTGAATGCGCAGTTTGATGCTGGTAATAATTCAGGTCTAAGTGGTAGTGGGACTGATGCAGGACAGACTTCTGGATTGACTGGAGGAGGAAATAATGCTGGTAATAATTCAAGTTTAAATGGTGGTGGAACAAGTGCAGGACAGAATTCAGCACTAAATGGTGGCGGAGCATCAATAGCACCGCGTAGTAATCTGGGAAAACCTCAACTTTCACTTCCTGGAATCGTTTTATGGTTTGTAGGGTTGCTAAACTACGTCGTTGTACTTATCTTAACTGCATCACTTGTTGTTTTCTTGTACGGTATATTCAAACTTTCGTTTGTCGATGGTACAAACCCTGAAGCTATGGCAAAGTCACGGAAGTTTATGCTCTGGGGGATTGTCTCACTCTTTGTAATGGTGTCAGTGTGGGGGCTGGTCAATATATTAAAATCAACTGTCTTTGGAAGTGGGCCCTTGATTGGTCCACAGTTTAAGTAGTATACTATAGTCATACTTTATTAATTAATTAAATTTAAAACATTATTTCTTTATGAAATTATTACTTTCAATATTTGCGTTTGCGTTAACTCCAGTTTTCACATTTGCACAACAGGCACCCATTGCTCGAACAGTTGATGGATTGCTTGCATACCTTATCTATCTTGGAGGTCGAATCATGCCGCTACTTATTCTTGGAGCATTGGTTCTATTCTTGTTTGGAATTGTTAAAACTTTCTTCTGGAATTCAGGTGCAGGTAAAGAGGAAGGAAAGGATTTCATTTTATGGGGAGTTATTGCACTATTCGTGATGGTATCAGTATGGGGGCTTGTAAACGTTCTACGAGGAACATTCAACCTTGATACGCGAGATATTCCACCAGCACCTGCAGTACCTGTACAGAACTCACCTACAGCTATTCCAACAACTAACTAAAACAATAATGCTTAAAATCTCAAACCTTGTGTTTGAGATTTTTTGTTTATATACTTAATACATTATGGAAGCAGCATTAAGTCTTATTTCAAAAATAAATACAATGATTTTAAACCCAGTCATTATTTTATTTTTCGCTGTAGCACTTGTGTATTTTGTATTCGGAGTATTGCAGTACCTCTTTGCTGCCAAAAGTGATCCGGCAGCTATTCAAACTGGTGCACGACATATGGGGTGGGGATTGTTTGGTATGTTTGTGATGGTATCAGTCTTTAGTTTTTTGCGGATTATTTTAAATACATTTCCTGTTGATCCAAAAACTCAACAAAATGTAAATACATTGTTGAAGAATTAAGATTTGGTGTGAACGTGAGAAAGCCCTGCAACTGATCCTCGGGTGAGGGGTTGCAGAGCTTTGGGGGGTCTTCTCCTATGGTGTTTTTCTTTGAGAAGGAGAGGGTGTTGGTAATGGCAATCTCCCTACGGGAAATATCCTTCTCTGTTCTTCTACCTTCTCTTCCCCCACCTTTTCTGATGAGGGGAAAGGCTGAGGTGCTACCGGCGGTGCTGCTGGTGCTGATGGTCCTGGCAGTGTTGGGAGGTTGCTTTTCTCAGCATTTGCTGGAGGTGCGGATTCTGCAGCCGGTGTGGTGGCTGCAGTAGATTTTACATCTGCTGCAGGTGCTTGTGTCGTAGGTGGAGTGGTAGTGGGTGGTGCAACTGTTGCTGGCAGGGTTACTGCTGGCGGCGGTTGTTTGCTCACATACACTTCCTGTGCGACTGGTGCGCAACCAACTTCGATGACCCGATCCTCATACCCTTGCAGGTAGACGAATCGAACGGATTCAGCAAAACTTAGCAATGCTAACTTCGCCTGTTCGTTGCAGTCTTCCCATTTATAGAGATCGCCATTGGGTTGCACCTCGGCCGTTTTACAAGGACCGCTGTCCTGACTCATCAATATCTGAACCTTCTGCCTTTTCTTAGAAGCGGCAGGATTGTTCAGATCAACTTCCCATATGATGGGATAGGTCGTGTATGATGTGAACTTACTCGAGCTTGCAATCGGAAGAATTTCCGTTTGCTTCAGTCCTTGCTTGTTCACTGTCAGTGCTTCCCGCTGTGGTTTGAACCACTGGCGCATGAGATTTTGTTCCCTCTTGGCCTTCTTCCAGGTGTGGTCTTCGGAGACCAAGGTGTTGGAAATCGGACCGAAAAGGGCGAGACCACCCTCATCGTAACAGAACTTCCAACCGTCATAAGGACAGGTTGGGGTTGTTACTACTTGAGGAGGTTGAGGGGCGGTGTTTTTTACTTCACCACCTTCCTTATCTTCGTGATACCCAACAACGACTTTCGTGTTGTTGGGGTCAATGACAGGTCGGACATATTCCTTTTCAGGGTTTGTCGTCACCTCACGGTTTTTTCTCTCCTGGCATCCCCCGATTTGGGAGAGAAGCCAGATTACGCAGGCGACTGCGACAATCACAATATAACTCATTTTTTTCATGGTACGGTCGGGTATGGTTAGGGTGTTTGTTTTTTGAGTTCATCCGTTATTCCAAACTTAGGAAACGGTCTCAATCAACATGGGTATATTATAGCACTGTTAGTATAAAAAAGCAAGGTCTAGGTATAATCCAAAATCCTAAAAGACCCTTATATTATAAGCATAAAAAAGTCCCGTATAGCCTCCTGTTCTGGACAGGGCGGGCTATACGGGATGCATCTTTTAAACGTTAACAAACGGCCGAGCTCCACCGTTTCCAGTGAACTCGATTGTTTGACGGACTTTCTCACGACGTTCGACGGCCTTCATACACTCCTCTATTGTGTATTTCCTATCGTTAGGAATCTCATCATGTTGACCGATGCGATTAATAGTGTTGTATAGGAAAGTAACCTTTTTCACGGTGTTCTCAGTATCAAGCATTTCTGCTTCATCCTGAAGACGTTGCAATTCGAGGTCGAGCATTGCTCTGTTGACACGGTCGTCGTTGGAGTTGATTTGTTTTAGAAGAAAGTCTTGCAACTCAACTCCCATGTCTGCCAACTTAACGACTGCACCCTCACCAACTGGCAGATAGTTACCCTCCATCAAGTCTCGTGCGATATCTTGTAAGGATGATCGCATATCACGAGCACGAAGGAATGCAGGAATCTGATCGCCGTTACCGTCAAGCACAATATTTCCATTAGCGTCCCGAAGTGGTCTTGTTAGATACACATACAGAAGGCTATTTAGGTATTTTGTGATCGCGGCTTCAACAACAGCGCTAGCTTTATCTTCCGGCGGATTCGAGTCGTATGCTAGATATTTCTTTGAAGAAAATATCTGATATTTTACCGACGCGGTGATGGTAACTTCTCCTGCTTGAGTTTCCCGTACGAACGGGGACCCCTTTGATTTACTATCTCCGATGTCAAACAGAAGTACTTCTGTGGTTACCACTTTGAGAGTGATAAACTGTTTCCAGAAGCCGTAAGCAACCAGCCCTGGTTTTACGTTATGGGATATTGGAATTCCCATAAAGAATATTGATGCCATTCGATTGATTTTAATGACGGTCCAATCGAACATGTTGTATCCCATATAGCCTGCCGTCAATCCCCAGATGAGGTTGAGCAAGCTCATTGTAAATCCAGGGTGGCCGAATGGTGCATAGAGCGTTTGCTCTAAAAAATTCCATCCAATATACCAAACTCCAAAGCTTGTTACAGTCGTCATGATCCAGCGAAATGCAGTTCCTAGCATGGCACCTTTTCTTGCTTGGCTTTTGTGCCATTGCAGTATTTCCTGGGGAATATTTGTTGCACCCGAATCGATCGGGGAGGGAGTCTCATGAGATATCCCTACTGATTCGGTTATGTAGGTTGCTACTCCTGCAACAACCCCGAGGATTAGGATCCAGAGAGTTGTCATGTTGAGCTGCTTTTGAAAAGCGAACCCAAGGATTGCGGCCGCTGCCCCGATTGCAATTGCTTTTGGGAGTAACTGCCGTCTTGCATTTGCCGCATCCAACTCAGCCTGAGTTGGGGGTGGTGGTCTTGTATTCATGTTCCGTTGTTGTTTTTGTTTGTCTGTCAAAGAATTTGGTAACCAACATTGGTACCATGTGTATACTATATCACTTATCTATATAAAAAGCAAGGTATAAAACCCTTATAAAACAAGGGTAAAATGAAAAACACCCTTTACAAACAAGGTGTACCTGTGTCTACTAAACAGGGTACATATCATGGTGGGCAAGGAGGGACTCGAACCCTCAATCCGTGAAGAACTAGTTCCTAAGACTAGCGCGTATACCAATTCCGCCACTTGCCCATACGTTTTAAATTTTTAAAACTGGTGCGTCTGGAAGGATTCGAACCTTCGACCAATTGCTTAAGAGGCAACTGCTCTACCAACTGAGCTACAAACGCAGGTAGACTGACGAATATTATCTTATACTAGTTTTAGGGATAAATCAATTAAAGATTATTTTTTAGCGTATCGACCTATAAATGGTAATACAGACTTTTGTTTTATAAATTTATCGTATTTTATTTCAGCGTCTGCTATCTTTGTGTTTGCTGCGTGTATATTTTCTCTGAATTCTGTTATTGAGGGCGCATCAAAGATACGTAAGTTTTCAGCCAATGAAACTCGTTCAAGTATAGCTCCAAGACTCCCTGTATCTGAAAATAATTTAGTATACGTTTGCCTATCAACCGCTTGTTGGAGAGATTCGTTAGAATCGGTATTTTTATCTGCAAATACACGTGCTGCCTCTATAGCAGATGATAATCTGGTACGTAGTCTCTGAATACGTCTATCTATTTGCTCCTGTGATTCGATGTCTGCTCTACTCTTTTCAAAAGTCTGTAATCGTGCAGACGAAGAGGTCTCACCTGAAAAAGCTTTCAAAGCATCTGCGCTCCGTTGTGCTTCAATTGTTCGACCTAATTCTGCTTCATTTTTTATAAAATCAGCGAGAGCATTCGTTTCTTCAGGGTTTGGCGCACGATTTCGTTTGAAAAAATTAAACATGTGTATAGTAATTGTAAACTGCATTCAATGTAAATACAATATTTTCTAAATTGTTTTTATATGTGAACCCGAGGGGAATTTCGACCCGGACAGGGGAAGCCACACCTCTGCCATTTTCTCAAACTCTTCAAGTTTTCGAAAATAAAAACAGAGTCTTAAAAACTCTGTTTTTATCTCTATTATGTGGACCCGAGGGGATTCGAACTCCTGACCTCCTCAGTGCAAATGAGGCGCTCTACCAACTAAGCTACGGGCCCATGTAAGTACAAGTATAGTATACATGTCTGAATTTTGCAACTTCACCGCACTTTCTTTGTTCATGCAATCTTTATCTTTTATTTCAATATATTTTATATTCATACTGTCAGAATATACCGTATGAAAACCAAAACCCATGGATTCGTTGCATTATTTCTTGTGCTTGGTATATCGAGCACTTTGCTTGCACTTGTAGTTCTTAGTTCGACTAGTGTGTTTGAATACGTGCACGCAAAAAGAGATTTTGACGAAACATATCAGAGATCATTTGCCTCTGTGACGTGTGCAGATACATACATAGATTTTGTGGTGCGCGGACTTAAAGTAAAAGATCTAGATTTTAGTCGGCAATTATTTTATGGAGATCAAGTGATGTGTCATATTCGTAACGCTCGTATAGTGAATATTTCACCTGATGTACAAAGGCTTTTTTTCACATCCGATTTATCTTCTATAGAGATTGAGATACGTAATGGTTTTGTTATTATCCCTTGATACATACTTTATGTTTTCTTCTGGATTACATTAACTGTGATGAGTCATACTGAACATTATTCATAATTTAAATACATATATATGCACACACTAAAAAAAACACATAAAAAAGGATTTACATTGATTGAAATATTAGTGGTAATTGGAATTATTGCAATCTTAGCTGGAGTAGTTCTGGTTGCAGTTAACCCTGCGCGACAATTCAAACAAGCGAGAGATTCACAACGTATGGCAAACGTGAATACTCTTTTAAATGCTATTGGGCAAAATATCTCTGATCACCAAGGGTTATTGTTTTGTGAGGGAGCAGTGTCAACATTGCCAACTGAGTTTACGTATATGAAGAATGATGCAAGTGCTACACCTGAGTTTGATATATCAAACTGTTTAGTTCCAGAATATTTATCAAAACTACCGTTTGATCCAAGCGCGGAAGGTGCTCATTTTGTCAGCGAAGATGAGTATAATACAGGATATATGATCGCAATGGATACTTCGGGTAGAATTACAGTCAAGGCAAATGGAGAATTGGCTGATCCTATTGAGGTGACTCGATAAGATGCTATTGATAATATTTCTGAATATGATATAGTGTTTGAATGAAATTGTTATCTTCACTAAAAAAGAAAGACCTTCGCCAAGGTGAGTTCATCGTTCGACGAGGTAAACATCTCTATCGAATCAACAAGAAGACTCGAAAACGAAACGCAAAACAAGGGTAAAACCTTGTTTTTCGTTCATATATGATATCATTCGTATATGAAAAAAACTTTTGTAGGTTTGATAGTTCTTTTAATTCTCAGTGTAAGTATTGTTAGTTTGTACAGTGTGTATGCTGGATTTAATCCAATATCCAGCACAGTTCCAGAGATTGTGGATAACTCTCCTCAAAAACAAATAATTAGCCTTAACTTCGTTGGGGATATTTTACCTGCTAGAGCAATTGAGCTCACTATGCGAAAGCAAGGATATGATTATCCCTTTCAACGTATTATTACAGAACTCGAGAATGCAGATATAACATTTGCTAATCTCGAATCTCCCCTTATCGGCGATGCTGTAACCGGAAAAACGACCCCAGGTGGTACTACTGTCTTTCGAGGGGATACAGCCTTTGCGGCCGCTATCAAAAGAGCAGGAATTGATATTGTGTCGCTTGCGAACAATCATATGAAAGATCAGGGTCAAAAAGGAATTGAAAGCACTCTGAATACTCTTGATGCAATAGGTCTTGCACATACAGGTGCAGGACTCAATCTGGACGATGCTCGAAAATTAACAATTATAGAAATACCTGCAAAGATTGAAGGATCGCACCCTATACGAGTTGGTTTTTTGGCATACAACGATAGTGATGTGGTTCCAAAGAGCTATCATGCAGGACCTGAACAATCAGGGACACATATTATGAATATTTCTGAGCTTCAACAAGATGTTGCTGCGGCGCGACCACAAGTTGATGTGTTGGTCATCTCTATGCATTCTGGAACGGAGTATAAAACCATTAACCCAAACTCACGACAAATCGAGTTCAGTCATGCGGCTATAGATGCGGGTGCTGATATTGTTGTCGGTCACCATCCGCATGTATTACAACCTGTTGAACTGTATAAAGGAAAATATATCTATTATAGTTTAGGGAACTTTATCTTTGATCAACCTTGGCCGGATACAAAACAAAGTGTTCTTGTTCATATGCAAATTGAACTTGAAAAAAGATTGGTTACAATGAGTACAACCACAAATACTGTTTGGAGTATTCGAGGATTTTATCCGGATATAGTGCCACTTAAGATAGTCCAATTTCAACCACAAAAGACTACAACCTTGGCTGAAACGAAGGCAATATTTGACGTCTTAAAAATCCCGCGGTCAATAGTAACACTTGGTTCAGAGAAAATATTGATAGAAAAAGTGACCACTGTTGAAGCTCAGAAAATGGGACTTAGTGGACGTTTTATACTGCCTGTTAAAACAGGCATGTTGTTTGTCTTTGAGACACCTATGAAGCATGGGATATGGATGAAGGACATGAGATTTCCTATTGATATATATTGGTTTGATAAGGATTTTAAACTAATAGACAATGAAATGTCCGTTAACCCAAATACATACCCAAATGTCTTTTACCCAGATCAAGATGGCCTTTATGTCCTTGAGACCTTACAAGGACAATTGGACATACAGTCCTTGACAAAGGACTTGACGGGGGAGTTGACGGACAGCCACACATATGATAAAAACTAATCCATCTATGGCACACACAACACCAACGTTTTCATTTAAAGTTAAGGTTGTTACTAAAAAGTTACTTACTGCTATTCCTGATAGATCACGGATTATTATTGCGAGACGATTTGGACTCGATAAGGATACTGAGAAAATGACTCTCGAAGCTATTGGCGAGACATATGACATTACTCGAGAACGAGTTCGACAAATCGAGGCAAATTCTATTGCTTCTATCCGAAAATCAGATGCCTTTAAAGAAGAATCTAAAGTGTTTGATGAACTAGCTCTATACATCAAAACGATTGGAGGGTTGATAGCCGAGCACGATCTTTTAGATCACTTGTCAAAAGATCTTTCGACTCAGAACCACTTTCATTTTTTATTGATCATTGGAGATCGGTTCAAAAAGGAAAAAGAAACTGAAGATTTTCATCATCGATGGTATGTTGATGCTGAACTTTCAAAGAAGATTCATGACGCTCTAAAAAAACTATATACAAACCTTTCAGATGATGCTCTTATTCCTGAGACAGAGATGATTAAATCATTCATGGATAATCTGAAAGATGTCTCAGAGGAAATTAAGAACGCGGAAGTTGCAAAGCGATGGCTTAAGATTTCAAAACATATTGATAAGAACCCATTAGGAGAGTGGGGAAAGTCAGGTTCAACAAATGTTCGAGTGAAAGGCATTCGAGATTATGCATACCTCGCTATGCGAAAACATGGATCACCTGTTCACTTTAAAGAGATTGCTAAACTTATTCAAACTGTATTTGGAAAACGTGCTCATGAAGCAACAACTCACAACGAACTTATCAAAGATGAGCGTTTCGTCCTTGTAGGGCGAGGTTTGTATGCCTTGGCTGAGTGGGGATATGTGAGTGGAGTGGTTCGAGATGTGATTCGAAAGGTTTTGCACAAGTATGGTCCGATGACTCGAGAGGATATTTTCAACCGAGTTATGAAGGAACGATATGTGAAAGAGAATACCGTTCTAGTCAATCTTCAGAACGGCTCATACTTTAAAAAAGATAGCGATGGAAAGTATCATGTGGTAGGTGAAAAATAAAGTTGCTTCCTCAAGTTCTTTGTGCTATATTGAACAGATATGTGCACAGAGGTCTCCTGCAGATCTCACCGTTGCTATATTATTAATTATAAATTCACAAATATTTAACCAAATTTCATGCGTATACTAGGTATTAATCTCCGAGATGATCAGCGAATCGAGATGGCTTTAACAGCAGTGTATGGTATCGGTCGATCACGAGCTCATACTATTCTTGATGCTGCGAAGGTGGATTATGGAACAGCTTCAAAAGACTTGACAGCTGATGAAGAAGCTCGAATCCGAACTCTTGTCGAAGAGTACAAACTTGAGGCTGATCTAAAACGAGAAATTGGAACAAATATTAAGCGATTGAAAGATATTAAAGCATATCGAGGAATTCGACATGCTCGACGTCTACCAGTACGAGGACAGAGAACAAAAACAAACGCCCGAACACTTAAGGGAGTTAAAAAGACTATGGGATCTGGAAAAAAGAAAGAAACTAAGAAGTAATTCTGATTTAATTTACATACAACAATACACACAACTATGGCAAAAACTGCAAAAAAAACAGTAGCGAAAAAATCAGATGCAAAAGCATCTAAAGCAGCTTCAAAAAGAAAGATGGCGTATGCCGTCCTTCATATCCAATCAACATACAACAATACAAAAGTTGTTCTTGCTGATGAGAAAGGAAATTCAGTTGCACTTTCATCTTCAGGAGCTCTAGGATTTCGAGGGGCAAAAAAAGGTACACCATTCGCAGCTGCAAAGATTGGAGAGGTTCTTGCTGATAAAGCAATTGCTATGGGAGTTAAAGAAGTTGGAGTTGTTATTAAAGGAACAGGATCAGGACGAGAGTCAGTGGTTCGATCATTTATCACAAAAGGAATCAATATTGAATCAATCAAAGACCGAACACCAGTTCCATTTAACGGACCAAAGCCTAAAAAGCCTCGACGAATCTAATCCACATTAATACTCAACCAAACAATATATGAAAATAGGACCAAAATATAAAATTGCAAAACGACTTGGAGCTCCGATATTTGAAAAGACTCAGACTCAAAAGTTTCGATTGAAATTAGAGAATGCTCCAAAAGCAAAACGAGGAAAGACAAAAAGTTCTTTCGGTTTGCAGTTAATTGAAAAGCAAAAAGCTCGATTAACATATGGTATTACAGCAAAGCAATTTGGACGATATATTAAGGAGGTTATTGAATCAGAAACAATCCATGCTCCTGAAGATTTATATAAAAAACTTGAAACTCGATTAGATAACGTTGTGTATCGAATGGGTCTTGCAAACACTCGACGATTTGCACGTCAACTTGTATCACATGGCCATATTTTATTAAATGGAAAGAAAAACACTATTCCCTCAGCTAAAATAAAAGAGGGGGATATTATCGCAGTACGAGAGGGTAGTAAGAGTAGTAAAGCCTTTACTGATATTGCTGAGAAAAATAAAAATGCCACTCTGCAAAACTGGGTGACATTTGATACAGAAAAACTGACAGGTAAGGTAACAAAATTACCAACACTTGCTGGACAAGATGTTTTGTTCGACCTTGGGCAAGTGATCGAATTTACAAAACGATAGTAATTAATTTTTTATAATAAAAAATACTATGATACACACATCAATTGTTCTACCATCAAAACCAAAAGTCATTACAGAAAAAGGTAACAACGGTAGTTATGAAGTTGAAGGATTGTATCCAGGATACGGACACACTCTCGGAAACTCACTTCGACGAATCATTCTCTCATCACTTCCTGGTGCAGCAATAACATCTATTAAGATCGCTGGAATTCCACATGAATTTTCAACAATCAAAGGCGTGAAGGAAGATGTAATTGCTATTATTTTAAATTTGAAAAAAATCCGGTTCGGACTAAGTGCTGGAGAAGAAACTGTACTAACACTTAAATCAAAAGGAATTGGTGAAGTAAAAGCTTCTGACATCAATGTATCAGGACAAGTTGAAGTGCTGACTCCAGATACTCATATCGCAACTATCACAGAAAAAGATGGGTTACTTGATATGGAAATCACTCTCACACAAGGTATTGGATATGTTCCAAAAGAAATGATTCAAAAAGATAGACTCGCTGTAGGGGCTATTGGACTTGATGCATCTTTCTCACCAATTGTGCACGTAAGTTACGACGTAGAACAAATGCGAGTTGGAGAGCGAACTGATTTTAATAAACTAGTAATACATATTGAGACTGATGGATCAATTACTCCAAAAGAGGCATTTGAACAATCAATTGAGATCATGATTATGCAACTAAAATCAATCATCAACTTCCAAGATCCTATTGAAGTTACCCCTGTTCATGCCAATACACATGTATCTTCTGTAGAGGAAGAAAATCCTGTTGATAAAGACATTATGGACGATGTTCTTAAGACTCGAATCGAATCTCTAGAAATCGGACAGCGAACTATTAACGCTCTTATTGAGGCAAATATCAGAACAGTTGGAGGTCTTATTCGAAAGAAAGAACAAGATATTCTAGACATAGATGGTATTGGATCAAAGGGTCTAGATGAGCTTAAGGAGGTATTGTCAGGATTTAATCTTTCAATGAAAGAATAAATTGCATAAACAGTTGATTTATAGGGAAATTTAAGCTATAGTAACCAAACATTATGAGACATCACAACGCAAACAGAAAATTCGGACGAGGCCGAGACCAGAGACGGGCACTTCTTCGATCATTAGTTCGAGAGCTTTTTGTACATGGTAAGATCGAGACAACTCTTGCGAAAGCAAAAGAGATGCGACCATATGCAGAAGATTTTATTACAAAAGCTCGAATCGATACAGTTGCGTCACGACGTGATGTTGCAAAGCGAATGGCTAACAACGCAATCGTTGGAAAACTATTTGCAGAAATAGCGCCAAAGTATATCGGACGAAATGGAGGATATACTCGAATTCTTAAAACAGGTCCTAGACTATCAGATGCAAGTCCTATGGCTATTATTGAACTTGTATAATTTAATTTACGTATATGAAATACACAATTGACGCAAAAAATAAAAGACTAGGAAATGTTGCTCAACAAGCGGCTGCATATCTTATGGGTAAAAACTCAGTAGATTTCGCACGAAACGTTGTACCAGATGTTACTGTGGTGGTTGAAAATGCATCACAAATGGATATCACAGATAAAAAGAAAGCTGAGAAATATTATCTAACATATTCTGGATATCCAGGAGGACAGACAAAAGAATTCCTAGGAAATCTTGAAGAGCGACGGGGTATTGAAGAGGTTCTTCGACGAGCTGTTATTCGAATGCTTCCTAAAAATAAATTGCAAGATCGAATGATTGTTAATCTACAAGTCACAAAATAATTTTTATATATATGGCAACAAAATCTACAGAAAAATACTTTGAAGCAATCGGACGACGAAAAACGTCAGGTGCACGAGTTCGAATCACACCAGCTACAAAAACAACAGTAACAGTAAACGGTATTCCTCATACTGAGTATTTTAAAACAAAAGAATTGCAAAACACTGCAATCGAATCTCTTACAAAAACTCTTCCTGAGAAATCTTTTGAGATTACAGTTAAGGCAAATGGAGGTGGTATCAACGGACAAGCTGAGTCAGTACGACTTGGTATTGCACGCGCACTCGAAGTATTTGATGCTGATCTACGAGCTCCTCTTAAAAAAGAAGGATTTCTAACTCGAGACGGACGAGCAAAAGAGCGACGAAAGTTCGGATTGAAAAAAGCTCGAAAAGCACCACAGTGGAGTAAGCGATAATCTATATCAAAGAAAAACCTGCAAGAAATTGTGGGTTTTTTGTTAATGAATATCACCCCGATGCAGAGCATCGAGGTATCACAGTGACTACACTTTTGTTTCTCTCACTCTACGTCGTTAATAATAATCAGACCACATCTCCTGGTAAAACACCCTTGAAAAGACGCCACAATATACATACAATGTACACATGAAAGATGATAAAAAAACAGAAAATGAAGAAGTATCAATAGATTTGGACCATGAAACTCTTGATGAGCAAATTATCAATACACTAGGTGGAAAAGAAAAACAAGATGAACAAGATGAGGATGATGTAGTAGATGAAGAAGAAGATGAAAATCCAAAAGTAGTTATCAAAAAACTTCGAGCTGAGCTTAAACAAGCTAAACAGGAAAAGATGGAGAATCTCACATCTTGGCAAAAGGATAAAGCTGATTTTCTAAATGCTCGAAAGCGAGATCAAGAAACTCAGGCTGATGTTATTCGATTTGCTAATCAGGCTTTGATCGCAGATTTATTGCCAACACTCGATGGATATGAACAAGCTAAAGCACAACCGAGTTGGGAAGCCGTTGATGAAACTTGGAGAAAAGGTATAGAAGCTTTGATGAGTAAGATATATGCTTCGTTACAAAAAGTCGGTGTAGAGGCGTATGGAGTGGTTGGGGACGTGTTCGAGCCTAGTTTGCATGAAGCTATTGGAAACGAACCTACAGACGATAACACCAAAGATCATACGATAGCTCTGGTTATGCAAAGAGGGTATAAGTTACATGATAAAGTGGTTCGTCCAGCACTGGTAAAGGTCTTTCAAGCATAAAGCAAGTATGAGAGGAGGGGGACTTGACAGGTTGTATATAATAGATATATACCAATCAATTTTTAATTAACATAAATACATAAAATATATAATCATGGCAAAAATAATTGGAATCGATTTAGGAACAACAAACTCAGCTGTAGCAGTGATGGAAGTTGGTGAACCAAAGATCTTGGAGAACGCCGAGGGTGCACGAACAACTCCGTCTATTGTTGCTATCTCAAAAACCAACGAGAGACTTGTTGGTCTTTTGGCAAAACGACAAGGTGTAACTAACCCTAAAAACACTGTTTTCGGTGTGAAGCGATTTATTGGTCACTCATTTGATGAATCAAATGTGCAGAAGGATAAAGACACGGTTCCTTTTGAAGTATCTAAGACTTCAACTGGTGGAGTGGGTATTAAGATTGGAGATAAAGAATATACACCTGAAGAAGTATCAGCGATGATTCTTACAAAGCTAAAGAATGATGCTGAAGCACGAATCGGTGAGAAAGTTACTCAAGCAGTTATCACAGTGCCTGCGTATTTTAATGATGCACAACGGCAAGCAACAAAAGATGCTGGAAAGATTGCTGGTCTTGAAGTGATGCGAATCATCAACGAACCTACAGCAGCAGCGCTTGCATATGGATTTAACAAAAAGAAAGATGAGAAAGTTGCAGTGTTTGATTTTGGAGGAGGAACATTTGATATCTCTATTCTTGAAGTTGGAGCAGAGATTGTTGAGGTAAAATCAACAGACGGAGATGCTCATCTGGGAGGAAAAGATATTGATCAAAAGATTATTCACTGGATTGCAGATGAATTTAAAAAAGAATCAGGTATAGATGTACGAGGTGATGCACTTGCATTACAACGACTTGATGAAGCAGCAGAAAAAGCAAAGATTGAACTTTCTTCAGCTGTAGACACAGAGATTAACATTCCGTTTATCACATCAGATGCATCTGGACCAAAGCACTTGGTTCTTAAGATGACACGGGCAAAACTTGAAGAGATTGCTGATGAGTTTATTACTCGAGCTGTACAGATAACAAAACGAGCTATTGAGGCCTCAGGATTTTCTATTGGAGATATTCAAGAAGTTATCATGGTTGGAGGACAAACTCGTATGCCAAAGATCAAAGAGGCTGTAAAAGCACTCTTTGGTAAAGATCCAAACCAGTCTATTAACCCAGACGAAGTAGTTGCACTTGGTGCTGCTATTCAAGGAGGTATTCTCTCAGGAGATAGTAATGTGAAAGATATTCTTCTTCTTGATGTTATTCCACTTTCACTCGGTATCGAAACTATGGGAGGCGTAGCAACACATCTTGTCGAGAAAAATACAACTATTCCAACATCGCGTTCACAAGTCTTCTCAACTGCAGCTGACAATCAGACATCAACAGAGATTCATATTGTACAAGGAGAACGAGCTATGGCAGCTGACAACAAGTCTCTTGGACGATTTATTCTAGATGGTATTCCGCCAGCACCACGAGGTATTCCACAGGTTGAAGTTACGTTTGATATTGATGCAAACGGTATCTTAAATGTAAAAGCAAAAGATAAAGCAACAGGAAAAGAAAATACTATCAGAATCGAAGCATCATCAGGACTTTCAAAAGATGATATCGAGCGAATGAAAAAAGAAGCTGAGATGCACGATGGGGAAGATAAGAAGAAGAAAGAGTTGATCGAGGTTCGAAATACTGCTGATCAAGCAATCTACACAGCCGAGAAAACTCTACGAGAGTCAAAAGATAAACTGTCGGCAGAGCTTGTGACAGCAGTTGAGGCCAAAGTTGCAGCACTACGACTGACTAAAGATAAAGATGATATGGCAGTTATCAAAACTGATACTGATGCACTCTCTATGGAGCTTGCAAAGGTGCATGACGAGATAGCTAAAACAGGTGCAGGGGCTGCGCCACAAGGTGATGCAGGGGCAAATCCTGACGCGGGTACACCACCAGAAGGTGAGGTTCGAGATGCAGAGGTGAAGTAATTTTAAGTCACAGGGGAAAACACTGACGTCTAGTTAGTGTTTTTTTTATTAAATCTTTCAAATTATTTTATCTATATAGTGTTACTGTACTGTAATGGAATTAATTTCTGTGTATATAGATTATGATCTTAAAACACAATATTGAGTTAATTGTTAAACAAACAGTCAAAGAAGGGGGTAAGATAAAAGCGAACTGTGATGTGGAGTTGTCAAATAGATTAACTATAGATGTTGAACGAAAAATTGTTCACAAAATTGTATTATTGTCGGGTGATGGGGATTTTGTAGCACTTACAGATTACGCCAAAGATATGGGTATAAAGGTAAGTTGTGTTGCGGTAAGTCCGTTGAATACATCAATCTTTATAAAACAAAGGAGTTATTTAAATCTTATGTATTTATTACAAGTCAGAGAACTGTTAGAAAATAAAAAAGCCCTCACTGAGCACACGACTCAACAAGATCTTTTTCGTCATGATTAGAGTATAGCAATATCTGAAAAACTGTCAATAGAATAGCCTGAAATAGCATGCTACAATACACTCTATGTGTGGCATTTCAGGATTTATAAACTATACAGCAAATCAAGATAAAACCTTACTAGAAAAGGCTTTACAGAAAATCACTCATCGAGGTCCAGATGATCAAGGAATGTTTTTTCAAGACTCTTTTTGTATGGGTATGCGACGACTCTCTATTATCGACGTAGCACATGGTCAGCAACCAATATCAAACGAAGATGGAACTATCACCGTGGTGTTTAATGGTGAGATTTATAATCATCTAGAGCTTCGAGCAGAACTTATTGCAACAGGACATGCGTTCAAAACCAACAGTGATACTGAGTGTTTAGTGCATGGATATGAAGAGTGGGGAACAGAGCTCCCAAAAAAACTCCGAGGAATGTTCGCTTTCTGTATTCACGATGCGCATAAAAAAAAGCTTTTCATTGCACGTGATCAGTTCGGTATCAAACCACTGTATTATCGAGTTGATGCAGGAAAGGTGGTTGCATTTGCATCAGAAATAAAATCAATCTTAGTTGATACTTCATATGCACATGACGAGGAGGCTCGAAAAAATATGATCAATATGGATGCAGTATTTGCATACGCGTCTTTTCAATATAACCCAAAACATGAAACTTTTTTCAAGCATATTTTTAAGTTAATGCCAGGGCATAGTGTGTCTATTGATTTGCAAAACGATACATACACAATAGAAAAGTATTGGCAATTTTTATTTGCAGATGAGCGTACTCAAAAAGATGTTACAGATAAAGCTTCATATGATGCACTTCGTGAAAACATAAGACAAACGGTTACTGATTCTGTAGAGCATCACATGATTGCAGACGTTCCTGTAGCATCATTTCTTTCAAGCGGAGTCGATAGTTCCATCATTGCAGGTCTGGCACACGCGCATATCAAAGCAAAAAATCCAGAAGCACGGCTTAAAACATACACTATCGGTTTTCCTGATAATAGATCTGAAACCGTAGATGCCGCGATGCATGCTACCTACATGGGAACTGAACACAAAGAAATAGAGATTGGTTTTACAGATTATTTTTCAGTACTCAAAAAGTGTGCGTGGTACTTCGATGAACCTATTGCAGATCCATCAGCTATTTCATTATATCTTATGGCACGTGAAGTCGCTAAAGATGTGAAAGTAGTACTTTCAGGTGAAGGTGCTGATGAACTTTTTGGTGGTTACGGTATATACAACGAACCGCATAGTCCATATATCCGCTTGTTGAGTGAGCAACCAGAGTGGTTTAAAGTTTTCTTCTTAAAGCCTATGCTCAGTATTGTAAATGGAGTGGTTTGGCTTGTTCCGTTACTTCGACATGTACCTGGGGTCAGTTATCTCAATCGTGCAATCACACCGATTCGTGCACGATATTTTGGAAATGCGCATATATTTACTGAAGCAGAAAAAGCAAAATTATTTAAGAATTATGTAAAACGAGATCCAACACATATACTCGATCTTGCTGAGGTTGATGTTTCAAAACTATCAGAATCGGAGTATATGCAGTTTGTTGATATTCACAATTGGATGCGTGGAGATATTTTAGCCAAAGCAGATAAGATGACTATGGCAAACTCGCTTGAGCTTCGGGTACCGTTTCTTGATATGAAAGTCTCTGATGTGGCGATAACTATTCCAGATGCATGGAAATATGCTGGCAGTACAACCAAAGCTATATTACGAGATGCTTTTAGTGATATGATGCCAAAAGCAACAAATATTCGACCAAAGCTTGGTTTTCCGACTCCATGGCATAACTGGTTACAGAAAGATCATTCAGTTGTACAACATACGTTACTCGAATCATCATTCATAAAAGATATATGTCATACCGTTGAAATAGAAAAACTATTTAGCCCATTTGCGTTGCAGGATAGATTTGTTGGTCGAAGAATATTTGTATTGCTGATGTTAGCTTTATGGTATGATGTATATATAAAAAATGAATCATATGAAGCGTAAAAAACTTAATACTCAAAAAGGATTTTTAGAACTTATTGTTATCGTTTTAATAGCACTTATTTTGTTACGATTTTTAGGAATTGATATTCAAACTATTCTAGCTAAACAGTGGGTGAAAGATTTTTTTGGATATATAAAAGATATGTTGATTCTTGTATGGCAGGATTTTTTGGAAATAATTGGTGCAATTAAAAATTCTAAGTAGTGCATGTAATGCAAAACACCCCCTCAAAGATTATCTTCGGAGGGGAGGTGTTTGTGTATTAATACTATGTAACCTATTTAACAGCCTCTAAATATTCTTTTAAATACGATACAGGAACTCCACCAGTCACTCGAGTGTTATTGTTTATGATGAATGAAGGTGTTGCTTTGATACCAAGCTCTAGGGCATCTGCCTTATCTTGATCGATTTGTCGGGCGTATTTCTCTGTATTACCAGTCTTAATCAACATATCATAGTCCAACCCAAGATCAGCAGTTAGTTTTTTGAAAAATGCTGGTCTGTCAGCTTCTCCAAGGATTGCCCATGAGTTTTGGGTCTCAAATACTTTAGCATGCAGGTTTTGATATGCTTCGTTACTTATCTCTTGTGCGGCAAGAACCATACGAGCTACTTTTATAGAAGGTTCACCGTGTACTGGAAATACTCGTCGTGTGATTGTGATTCGAGGTCCATATGTTGCTAACAATTCTTTTACGATAGGCTCACCATTTGTTGCACAAGCTGGACACTCGTAATCCATAAACTCTGTAACCACAATAGGTGTGGTTGAAGTTCCTTTATCTGTTGCTGTTGTACCTGTGATCTTTGGGTTAACTGCTGGACTGACTTTGTCTGTATTAAAGGCTATATCTGTTTGAATATATTGTGAGATATTTTTTTCAATACCTGTTGAAACTGAACCGGCATTTTTTTTAAAAACAGTAATCCCGCCAAAAATAATAGCTACTGTCAGAGCAAGAATTCCTAAAGCAACTTTAGTTTCTGTCGTTACGAGTACTCGTTGTGTATTGTTCATATGCAAACTATTGTAACATTTTTCGATTCCATCGTCGATACAAGACACAGAGCACGAGTATCATACTAAATGCAGTAAATGACATAAGGGGGATTGTGATAAACCCTAGATATTCAACATATTTTGAAGTACATGAGATTCCAAAACTACACATATCTTCATTTTTAATGATACCTGTATAGAGCATGTTGTGATATAGGGCAGTAAGCCACCCAATAATCGCAAGGGGTACTACAAAGTGATACACTTTTTGATCGCCTCGGAAAAATCCAACAAGACAAATAGGTATAAGAGAGTACATACAGATTCGTTGATACCAACAAAGTACACAAGGTGGATATCCTTTTACATCACTGAAATAGAGGCTACCAAGCATTGCAGTGATTGCAACTAAGAGAACTAAATGAATAGCGTTTTTTTGAAAGAATTGTAGAAATTTTTGCATATGTTGATTGTACCATTGAATAAGGGTATAGTGCATGTATGAGAACAAGTCAATATAAGGATCTGATTCTTGCTCAATTTGATACAGCTCATGTGCTGTCGATTACTGATATTCATAAAGCGCTTCCTCAGGCTGATTTTTCAACTATTTTTCGAAATATTGAGCAACTCTATACCGCTGGCGTATTAAAAAAGATAGTGGTCGATGTTGACACTGTTGTGTATGAAAGAAATATTCCAGGACACGCGCATGATCATTTTGTGTGCACTGATTGTGGGGAAGTGGATGCAATACATCTGATTTTGTACACATGGAAAAAATATACACTCATTGTTCTGAATATATTCAAAATAATGGTGATACCCGATATGAAAAAAGCATTTTAAAATTTAAACAACATGAAATATATAAAACACATCGCTCGTAGTCTCTGGATGATCAGTATTGCTCTATGTATTGGTTTTTTCGTCACACCAAAGATAACAGCAGCATCAGAAATAGTTCTTGATCAACATGAGTTTATCAAAGCCACCGTTACAGATGTTGAATTTAAAGAAAACAGAGTAATAATCGGTACCTCAACTCGAGATGTGTATACTGTTACGGCACGTCTAGATACAGGTGAGACTAAAGTGTTTGAAAACGATCACTTTTTGGTAAAAAAAGGTACTCGGATATATGTACATAAAATAACGACTACTGACGGATATACAACATACACCATGGATGAGCCTGTGCGTCTCCCGGTGCTATCTATACTGGTTCTCGTGTTTATAATATTAAGTATATGGATTGGTGGTAGACAAGGTTTAAAAGGATTACTCTCCCTTATTGTAAGTGTGTTGCTTTTGTTTATGTTTCTGGTGCCAAGTATCTTAAAAGGATATTCACCTGTTTTTGTAAGTATTTGTGTTGCTTCTATTATCATCATACTAGGTTCTTTTGTGACGCATGGATTTAACAGAACGACAGGGTCTGCAGTTATGGGTATGATAGCCACGGTGATCGGTGTTGGGTTATGCACTTTACTTGTGATGAAATACATGTACCTGACAGGTGTGTACAATGAAGAAGTTGTGTATTTGATGTATAACACTTCGGGGGATATAGATGTAAAAGGGCTCTTATTTGCTGGAATTATGATAGGTTTGCTCGGTATTCTATACGATGTAGCTATAGGGCAAGCTATTGCGATAGAAGAATTACTACGTGCTGACCATAGTATGACAACAAAAAGACTAATCAATCGAGGAATGAGAATCGGTCGTGAACATATAGGTGCATTAGTCAATACCTTGGCAATTGCATATGTTGGAGCGTCACTACCTTTATTATTACTGTTTGCTACTTCGAATTCAGGTATTTTTTATATCTTAAACAGAGAAGATATTTCAACTGAAATAGTTCGTATTCTTATCGGAAGTATTAGTATTATTGCAGCTGTACCTGTCACTACCTATATTGCGGTATTTGTCTTACGTAGATATGGTGTTCCAAATCAGAAAACTGAAGGAGGATGTGGGCATGTACATGGACATGCGCATAATCATACTCATGATTGATGAGTTATAGCGGTCGGCATCATCTCTAATATATCGGTCGCAAGTCGCATGTGTTTTTGTATTTGTGAGTGCATTAAAGTGTGTATATATGTTTTGCTATAACACGCATGAGCTAATAACGTTGCTGGAGTTATTTTCTTATCATGTATATCCTTATCGACCTGCTTCCAGTTACGTGTAAGTTCTTCCGCTACTGCTATGTGCTTTAAAAAAAGAAGTGTAGTTGAATACGATAAAGAGCGATGCGGGTAATCATCTCTAGAAATAGACGGTGAAGCGTTTATATAAATCGCTTCGCACATATGTATAAACTGCATATGAATATTGTGTGGTGTTTTTGTTTTCATACACCAACTGTAACAATCACTAGATAAAGTCTTTTGAAAGAAAACATAAAATAAAACAAAAAGATTGAGCTGGCTATATTTTCAATACATTTTTGCATGCTATGATATATCAATATGTCAGAATACTATAGTGATGCTATCTTTTGGATAGATGTCGAAAAAATAAAACCAAATCCATACCAACCTCGAAAAGATTTCGATCCTGTTGCATTGCAAGATTTGTCTGATTCTATTCGTATGTATGGATTGTTACAACCGCTCACTGTAACTCGAAAAGAAGTTATGAAAGAGGATGGTGGTCTTGCTGTTGAATACGAACTTATCTCAGGAGAACGACGTTTGCGAGCATCAAAACTGGGAGGACTTACACAGATTCCTGCTATTATCAGAGCAAAAGAAGAAGATGCTCGAACAAAACTTGAGTTGGCTATCATTGAAAATATTCAACGTGAAGATCTAAATGTAATCGATAGAGCTCGAGCCTTTCATCAACTTGTACAGGAGTTTGGTTTTAAACATGCACAAGTTGCGGAGAAGATGGGTAAAAGTCGAGAATATGTAACAAACAGTATGCGTCTTTTGAATTTGCCAGAGCATATGTTGCAAGCTCTTGGTGAAAAACGTATCATGGAAGGACATACACGACCACTTCTTATGCTTGTTGATCGACCTGAAGAACAGGAAGCGTTGTTCCAAGATATTCTGTTACGAAAACTCAACGTGCGTGAATCAGAGATGATCGCTCGACGTATCGCTAAAGAACGAGCACGTAAAAAAGAAAAAGATTTAAATCCTGAGATCATAGAGTTTGAAAGTCAGTTAAATGCAGCACTTGGGACTCGAGTACATATTGAATCAAAAGAACAAGGAGGAAAGATTGTGATCGATTACTATGACTTAGTTGATCTTAAAAAGTTGTTACATAAGTTACAACATGAAGGTCCTGAATCGATGGCTGATATAGTAGAAGAAAATATTATGGTAAATGAAGATGGGGAAGTACTTATGATGGAAAGTGGTAATGATACGTCAAGTGTCACTGCAGATGATAAAGAACTTGTATCGCAAGAGGAGGAAGATCCTGATATGTACAGTGTGATGAAGTTTAGTGTATAAGGGAGAGTGATTATATAAAACATAAGAAATAGCATCCCTCGTCCACGAGGGATGCTATTTTGTTTGTGTGGAACTAATCATCGTTTACGTCGATTCCACACTTCGATTATCACGATGCCGATTATCAGGATTATGTTCGCGATAACGACTCCAACACATATTATTTCCCAAAATGTCATGGTTTTTTCTGGTTGATTTACAGAGTTGTTGCAGACCGAAGTGTCTGTAACTAGTGTATAAAATACCACATTTACTTTCTTTTTGCAACCTTCTTCGCCACTTTCTTAACCTTTTCATCCACCTTTGCAACTACTACCTCAGACTTCTTTTGAAACCCACGTTTCTTTTTTTCTATTGCAAGAAGTGCAAGAGCTTCTTCTAAAGTTACATCAAATACATCGACACTTTTAAGAGATCGAAAATCTCGCTCACACCCAATATATGGACCAAATCGTCCTTTGTTAGCGATAACCTCTTTTCCGTTTATAGGATTGATACCAAGTACTCGTGGGAGGGACAAATATTTTAAGGCCTGTTCAACAGTTACTGTTGATGGGTCAACTTCTTTTGGAATACTAGCCATACGTGGTTTTTTTACCTTGGCTGTTTTTTCACCGAGCTGTACAAAAGGACCGAACCGTCCGTGTTTTACGAAGATTGGAAGTTCAGTTGTTGGGTCATTTCCAATAGGTTCATCTGCCTTGATAAGTACCCCGTCGATAGTGAGTGCTCCGGTACACTCAGGAAAGTGTGAACATGATAAAAACTTACCAGCTCGTGAGAGTTTGATATCCATAACAGCTCCACATATAGGGCAGACAAATGTATCAGATTGTCCCATGTTTGTAATCTTTGCATCAGTGCTTTTAAGTTTTACTTCTTTTGTAAATGGACCGTAAAAATCTCCAAGTACTGAAACATACTTAGCTTTTCCTTCAGCAATAAGATCGAGTTTGTCTTCCATCTCGGCAGTGAACGAGTCGCTGATATAGTTTGCAAAGTTTTCTTCGAGAAACGAACTCACTACATCTCCAACGTCTGTTGGTTTAAGTGATCGTCCAAGTTTCTCTACATACTGTCGCTCTTCAAGTGTACGCATAATACTTGCATACGTTGATGGGCGACCAATACCTCGTTTTTCAAGTTCTTTGATAAGTCCAGCTTCAGTGTATCGTCCTGGTGGTTCAGTAAACTTTTCAAGTGAACGAATATCGATCATATCAAGGGGCATGTTTTTTGTGAGTGCAGGTACTTCAACTTCTTCACCCCGTGACATAGGATCAGCTTTCAACCATCCTTCGAAAAGGATTCGTGATCCATTGATAGAGAAGTCTGGAAAATTAAGTTTGTCACCGCCTTTTATATTTGCACTTATCTTTGTTCTCAATACTTTTGCATCAGCCATTTGTGAAGAGATGGTTCGTGCATGAATCAGTGCGTATACTCGCTCCTCGTCATCTGTATTTCCAGCATGCAACTTACTCATGTTCGATGGGCGAATAGCCTCGTGAGCCTCTTGAGCATTTTTAACTTTTGATGCGTATGAGCGTAGTTCTAGATATTCTTTTCCAAATGTGTTTACAATATGTGCCTCGATCGCGGTTTTAGCAGTTGCGCTCAAGTTTGTGCTGTCAGTTCGCATGTAAGTGATATGACCAGCTTCATATAACTTTTGCGCAGCTCGCATTGTCCTCGATGGGGAAAATCCAAGTCGTGTACTGGCAACTTGTTGTAGGGTAGAAGTGATGAATGGTGCTTTAGGTGCACGCTTCACTTCTGTTGCAACAACATCGGCAACAAACCAATCTTGTGTATGAGCCATTGCAAGTTTTACGATCTCATCTGCTCGCTCTTTCTTTTTAATATCTTCACCACATGTATATAAAAGGGGATTTGATTTTGCTCCTGATTGAGTAAGATCGGCTTCAAGTACATAATACGCTTCAGGAATAAAAGCTCGAATCTCTCGCTCTCGTTCCATAAGTATTCGAAGTGCTGGCGACTGCACACGTCCAGCAGAAAGTCCGTAGCGAACTTTTTTCCAAATCAATCCTGATAAATCGTATCCAACAAGTCTATCAAGCACACGTCGTGCTTCTTGTGCTTGTCGGAGTTCTTGATCTATTTCTCGTGGGTTTGCAATAGCATCAAGTATTGCTTCTTTTGTGATCTCTTGATATGTAATACGTTTTGCTTTTTTGAGTCCAAGTGTTTGCTGTAAATGCCAGGCAATAGCCTCTCCTTCACGATCTGGATCGGATGCTAAAAATACATCATCAACATGATGTACCGCATGTTGTAACTCTCGAATAACTTTTTCTTTTCCAGCTGATATTTCGTAATGCGGAGTAAATCCGTGTTCTATATCAATAGCCTTTTTATTATTTTTAGGGAGATCTCGAATATGTCCAATAGAAGACATAACGATATATTCATCACCAAGATATTTTCCAATAGTCTTAGCTTTTGAAGGGGACTCAACGATAATTAAATGTTTAGGAGTTTTGTTCACAGCTACAGTAATACCATATATGTGTTATCTGTGGCAAATGTATATATATAGAGTGATTAAAATCAAGACACATTTATACATATATAACAATTGCGAGTACGTGTATATCTTTAGTACTATATCTATGTGGAAGGACGTCCTCCCACATTGGATCTTTGAGAAGTTGTAGGTCTCAGTTAGTTGCTCGCATGCGCGCACTATTTGTTCTTTTTTACTTCTCTTTCGATTCAATCTCTTAAACCACTTCTTGCATTCGCAGAAGGGGTTTTTTTATTAACTCCTCGGTTAATACCCGGGAGCTCTGCATCGAGGTGGTATTCATACAGTATTACTACTAAAAACTTTACCCATCTTGTACGATATAAGTTCGTGTAGTTCGAGTATAGTGACATGTATAGATACTTCGCTTATACTCATGTCAAGAAGTCTACATATATCTGGTTTGTGTATACCTGTTGCGTGACTTTGTATACAATCATATACTTTTCTTTCGTCCTGATTTAGATTTTCAAGAGTGGAAATATTTTTCTTAATTACAACAACATCTTCTGTCTCAATATAACCTTCTTTGTATAACGGAATATCGTCACGATCAGAAATATTTTTCAAAACCTCAGTAATAGTTTCGAGGGTTATGAGTATGGTTGCACCTTTACCTATGAGTTCGTGAGTTCCATATGATGTGGGTGCATGTATTGATCCAGGTACTGCAATGACCTCTCGACCAAAATCTGTTGCAAGATGTGCAGTGATGAGCGTACCTGACTTTTTCTCAGCTTCAACAACTATAGTTAGGTGTGACATGCCAGCCATCAAACGATTGCGAACAGGAAAAGTCCACGGTGCTGCTCGTACGAGTGGTTCAAATTCGTTCACTATTAAACCACCATGATCGAGAATATCATGTTTGAGATCGAGGTGTGCTCGAGGATAGAAGACGTCATCATCTATACCTGATCCTGGAACGCAGATAGTTGGTATATCAAGTTCAAGTGAAGTCTTGTGAACTACACTGTCTATGCCATAGGCTGCGCCTGAGACGGTGATAGCGTTGAACTTTTGTAAATGTTTTACTATGTGCACTGCAGTATCAGTGCCGTATGGACTGGCTTTTCGAGGTCCTACAATACATATATAGAGTGTTTTTTTTGATAAAAGCTCAATATTGCCTTCTGCAAAGAGTCTTTTAGGAGGGTCGGGGATATGTGCCAGAAGTCCTGGTATGGTTGTGGTGGTGTGTGATGACATAGAAATATTCTAACTTTTCTGATATCATGCTTACATTGAGACAAGTTAAAAATTTGTCGCGATTTTATTAAAGAAAACTTAAAGAATTTATATGCTCGACATCAAGTTCATTCGTGAACATAAAGACATTATCAAAGAAGCTGCCCGAAAGAAGAGAATCTCCTTTGATGTTGATGCATTGATAGTGGCTGATGATAAGCGAAAGGTGTTACTCACAAGTATTGAAGCGAAAAAAGCTGAACAAAACAACATGGGATTGTTTATTGCAAACCCTCAACATCTCGGATCTGCATATCAAAAAACAGAACTTATCGAAAAGATGAAGATTGTTAAAGAAGATCTTAAGAAAGAAGAGGATGAACTTGCTGTAGTTATGCAAGAGTGGCAAGAACTTATGCTTGGAGTTCCAAATATTCCTGACATGTCAGTGCCAGAAGGGGCAAGTGAAGATGATAACCAAGAACTTCGAACTTGGGGAACTATTCCAAAATTTGATTTTGAAGTGAAGAATCATATTGAGTTGTGTGAAAAACATGCGATGGCAGACTTTGAACGTGGTGCAAAGATTTCAGGTTTCCGAGGATATGTGCTTAAAGGAGCTGGAGCTGAGCTTGAGTTTGCGATTTGGCAATATGTGATGAACTTTATGATTAAGAAAGGATACAATCCTATGTTGGTACCGTCTCTTGTTCGACGTGAGACACTTCTCGGTACTGGATATATTCCACAAGGTGAAGATGATTTGTATAAGACTCAGGACGGTGATTATCTGGCTGGAACTGCGGAAGTGGCGACTATGAGTTATTACTCAGGTGAAGTACTTGATAAAGCAGAATTACCAAAAAAGATTATTGCCTTTTCTCCATGTTTTAGGCGAGAGGCAGGGAGTCATAGTAAGGATACAAAAGGTTTGATTCGTGTACATGAGTTTTTCAAACTTGAACAGGTTATCCTTTGTGAAGCTAGTCATGAGCAGTCTGTAACATTTCACGAAGAGCTTTTGAAAAATACAGAAGAAATCATGCAAGAGCTTAATCTTCCATATCGCGTGCTCCTTATGTGTACTGCTGATATTGGTCTTGGACATGTGAAAAAGTATGATGTTGAAGCATGGGTACCAAGTCAAAACACATATCGAGAAACACATTCTGCATCATATTTCCATGATTTTCAAACACGAAGATTGAACATCCGATATCGAGATGATGAAGGTAAGATGCGTTTTACACACTCTTTGAACAACACGGCGATCGCGACACCTCGAATCCTTGTAAGTATTATTGAAAATAATCAACAAGCCGACGGAAGTATTAAGATTCCTGACGTACTTGTTCCATACATGAATGGCCGTCAAATCATTCAATAAAAAAGGAAGACGACGACGAAGGATTTTTCGTATTGTACTCGCCGTTGTTGCGATAATATGTTTCTTTTGGTTTATGATGGCTGATATGTGGCGAATACATGATGTGCATGTAGTTGGAGCAAAACACACAAACAAAACTGCAATACAACAATATGTGTGGGACATACTTGATCAGAAACGATTGTTGATTTTTCCAGGTAATCAAAGTTATGTGTATGCAGAGAATAGGATTGTGGATGAAATAATGCAAAACTTTCCCGGAGTTGAATCTATTGACATTGATGTTGACAGACACGGGTTGTTGACTGTAGCAATAGAAGATCGTCGAGCGCTTGGAGTATGGTGTGATACGTCAGAGTGTTATTTTTATGACGATACAGGTGTGCTATTTAAAAAAAGTTTTAGTTATACCGGTGCACTTTTTACTAAATGGAAATATACTGTATCTGATGCAGTGGTGCATCTCGGAGAAAAAGTTCCGTGTATAGATATATGTATGGATGAAAAGTTTTTGTATTTTCTACATGATAAGCGCATAGATCAAGCGGTGATAGATAAAGAGATGATTACACTCACAAGTACAGATGGATACTACTTGAAAACATCTTTTAGCGCGACGACAACGATGAGACACGTTGAACAGTTGGAGAAAAAAGAGCTAGGGATACTTGGGAAGGTTGAGTATGTGGATGTGCGGTTTCCACATAAGATTTTTTATCGGGTGAAGGGGGAGTAATAGGTGGTGAACTGTACATAAAATGTGTACGGTTAAGTAAGTGGATTTTCAACTGTTGACGTTTTGTCAACAGTTGAGTTGTCCTCAAAAATGGGACAACTGAATTCTTGAACTATATTTTATATTTTCTCCTAAAATACTTTAGGTGCTGTTTGTTATGTTTGGTGTATGAAAAATACACCACTACTTTTTGAATCAAAAAATATACGAAGAATCTGGCATGAGAATGAGTGGTGGTTTTCGGTTGTTGATGTGATTGGTGTTTTGGTTGAGAGTGCTATTCCTAGGAGATATTGGACTGATCTTAAGATTAAATTGAAATTAGAAGGAAATCAGTTGTACGATAAAATCGTACAACTCAAACTACAGTCCTCAGATGGCAAATTTTATCTCACTGACTGTGCAACCACAGAAGGATTATTTCGTATCATCCAATCCATACCCTCACCAAAAGCTGAACCGTTTAAAAGATGGTTGGCTAGAGTTGGATATGAAAGAGTACAGGAGATTCAAAATCCTGAACTGGCTCGAGAACGCATGCGGTCTATATATGTACAGAAAGGGTATCCAAGAGCATGGATTGAGAAAAGATTGCAAGGTATAACGGTGCGACAAGGATTGACTGATGAATGGAGGGAAAGAGGAAGGTTGTGAGTAAGGGGAATTATAAGAAAAGGTTGGGTTGATTTTGTTTTGTTTTGTTGTTATATTGTCAGGTATTGGCCCTATCGTCTAACGGTTAGGACATCGCGTTCTCAATGCGGTAATCAGAGTTCGATTCTCTGTAGGGTCACCAACGTTGATGTTTCAGGATCAGATTCCTGATTCATCTCATAAACTAAGGACATTTTGTTGGTTCCTAAGTTTTTTCCATTAAAAATTACTTTTTCTGGAAATATAGTTTTTTGGAACCTAGATCTGAGTATAGGGGTCTCTTCAAGATCAAGCCATGTCTTGTCACTTTGTCTTACTAGATTAAAACAGTATTCAAGAGCCTCCTCCATGTTAAATTCCTCCATGCGTTTATCTTCCAATAAGTTTTTCTTCTGATAAATCTTTGTATTTACGATGTTTTTTTGTTCAACAAACTCTTCGTCTGAATACTTTCCTGATCTATGCATATCAAAAATTTTCTGACGTTCTGATTCTAAAACCTCAATTTCTTTTCTTACCCTCGCATTTTCAGCATCAAGTTTCTTGTAGTTTGATTGCCACACATCTCGTACTACAGCCTTAAAGACTTTTTCATTCTTGCTACAAGGACTGATTTTCCTTAAAAACTGGATAAAACTCATCTCTAAACTTTCTTTCTTTATAAATTTTGCAAGACTACAATTTTGTTTATGATGATGGTAGTACGGATATTTTTTTCCTGCATGATTCGTCGAAGAACTTCCTGTTAATGACATATTACATTCGGAACAAATAGAAATCTTTCTCAAGGGAAACTCGCTATTCTCAACTGACCTTTTTCCTGAGTGAAATTTACCTTTTTGTTTTGTTTGGCATTTCCAAAATAATTCTTCATCAATAATTGGTGCAAATTTGCCCTCAACTTCAATACCAAATGCTTGAATGATTCCATAGTATATTGGCTTACGAATGATCTTTTCGATAATTTGCATGCAAGGTTTCTTTCCATTATGCGTTCTAAATCCTCGCTCTGAGAGAAATAATGCCAACGAACGATAACTGTGAACCCCTTTAGAATATTCTTCAAATGCAAGTCTTATGTAGGGTGCAACTTCATCATCTACTACAAGATTTCCACCTTTAACGATTCGTTTATAGCCTAGTGGAGCAGGCCACACCCAGATACCTTGTTTTGTTTTCTCCACCATTCCTCCTTTTGATCTTTCTGACCTGACGCTATTATCAAATTCCGCGACACTTGCAATTACTCCCTCCATTAATCTTCCCACAGGACTCTCGTTTATAGGTTCTGTTGCTGATCTCAGTTCGGTCCCATATCTTTTTAAATTCACTCTTACAACTCCGTGATCATCTTGATTACGAGCAAAACGGTCAAGTTTGTATACTATAAAATAATCAACCTTTTTCTTTTTTTGAGAGCAGAATATAATCGCTCGATTGAACTCAGTTCTGTTGGCGGTTTTTGCTGATTCACCTCGCTCAATGAAAGTCTCCAAAACATCCAGACCTTCTTTATCAGCATAGGTCTGACACACTCTTTGTTGAGTCTCAAGACTTGTGCCGTCAACCTGCTCTAAAGATGATACACGGCAATATATTATGGCTGTTTTTTTGACGACTTCAGGCATGGTTTAATTTTATTTTTTATATCATCCTTTTGAAACAACCTAGTGGGATTTTTGGAACCTTGTTTATTCTGCCACCAGATATCAAAAAAAAGATCCACAGTCTCGTACATTTCGCGAAGTAGTTCTGTGATATCCTGCTCACTTGTTGATGACAAGGAGGGGTCTATTTTTTTAATATCTTCAGCTGACAACATAAAGTTAGATTGATTCGCTTATCTCAAAGGCTTTAATTGCAAGTGATACAAGTGAACCCACAACGTTTGCCTGTTGTGGAGCCATGGAACCGGTCCTGACGCGATTCACGGTGTCTTCAAGGAGAATAATCATGTCCTCCGGATTCTTCATTCTGATACGATTTATGGCCATTACAGAGCGTTTCTTTTTCGGGGACAGACCTCCTTTTTGAACCGCAATCTTTCTCCGGTCCGCCATCTGCGGGTCATGAGTAAAGCAAAACTCTCGACCGGAGATTGAGTAGGCTTTACATTGAAGATTTTCCTTTGTTTTATGAATACAACGCATAAGTTTTTTTTATCTTTACTGAAATTAGTCCAAATAAATTCGGGTTTATTCGGAACTAGTACAACTAAAAACAAAAAACGGACCTAAGCGCACCGCCCCTTGGGGTAATACGATTAGATCCGTAGATCGTTGTTTTATGTCATTGAGTCTGATCCTACCAGGATTTGGTTATGGAATGTTTTTGAAGACAAGCCTAAACCGAATGGTCTCAAACCTCAATTAGTTGTGCTTGTATTGTAACTTGTTGATATTGCCTGTCAAAAAGTTATCCACTGGCCGTCTAACTTATGTTTTACAAAATACTGATCTTATCTGATGCTTCAGTGATTGATTTTTTGTCGGAAGTAATCTTTGCTTTAATTTTGATTAGTTCCTTTTTAAGTATTTGCTTTGCTTTTTCCTTCTCTTCAGGGGTAGTGAACTGTTGATTCTCGAAGGTTGATATTTTTTGGTCCATTTCTTTTAGTCTCTTTTTGTTTGCGATCATGATGATCGGGGCTAGAAGCCCGGCCAGGAAGATTCCTAAGATGATGGCGCCGATAAGTATTATAATTATCATATTTTTTGCTTGATCGTCTTAATAATACCGAGGTGAGGGATTTTTATTTACACAAAAAGCCCGCCACGGGTAAGGACCGAAATCCTTCATACCAGTTTCCCGGTACGGCGATCAAGCAAACCCCATGACGGGTTCTTTATGCTTGATCGACTTTTGACCATATCTTTGACCGGAGTCAAAGGGTTAGGTCTAACTTATTCAGTTGTCTCTTCATTATAGCGCAAAATGTTGCTACAATAAAGGTAACATGGCCGAATTAGATTCAATAGAAATAATCACATCAAATAGTATTGGAACAGATTTCGAAGAAGAAGTAAGGCTATTCATGTCTGAGACCTTAGGATTTAGTGACGTTAAGGGTGGACCTGATTTTCATATCGCAGCACCGGGGCAAAAGAATCAGATTGATGCATGTGGAAGATTTGAAGATATACTCTTTGTTTTTGAATGCAAAGCGGCAGGGAAAAAAGTAAAAAAGAGTTTGAGACAAGATATCTTGGCCTCACATACTAGATCGAAGATTGTCTTAGACAACTATAAAAGAATACCTGAATATGCTCAGTGTAAGATAGTAAGGTATATATTTATTACAAAAAAGATTGAGATCCCAGAGGGAGAAAAAGAGTTAATAAAGAATTTACATAGTCCAGATATGTATTATGCTGATGAGCAAGTTTTAGATTATTACATTGATCTAGAAGATAAGGTTGGTAGATATTCAGTTTATAATTTTCTTGCTGATTTCAAAATTAGACCTGCTCCAAACGAACAATTACGTCTACTCACCATGAAAACAAAACTAGAGAAGTATACTGTTTACAGTTTTTATGTTAAACCAAAGGATATTTTAAAATTTGCATATGTAGCAAGAAGAAGAAAACAAAAAGAGGATTTTTATCAAAGAATGCTTGATAAGACAAGGATTAGAAGAATCAAAGGTTTTCTAGATAATGGGGGTGTTTTTCCAACAAATATAATAATTTCCTTAAAGGATGGAGTGCGAGATTTTCAAAAGATAAGTAGTGAAACAGTCAATGGTACGGAAGTAGGTTTTTTAACAATTAAAGATAGTTATAATGCGTTTTGGATTGTGGACGGGCAACACCGTCTCTATTCCTATACAGATTCAAGTTCGGAATCGTCTGTATTGTGTGTTGCTTTTGAATCTTTAGAAATTGAAGAAGAGCGTCGTTTTTTCTTGGATATTAATAAAGAACAGAGACCTATACAGCCGGATTTAATCTGGGATCTTGAAGGTTTATCAAGTCCTGAGACCAACAAAGGAATAATATCAAATGTGGTGAGGACACTTGATATAAAACATGATGGTCCATTTTTCGGAAAGATATATATCCCAGTGAGAGGCTCAAAAAAAGGAAAGCGATTGAATATGGCTGCGTTCTGTAACGGTATCCTGAATTCAGGAATAACAAAGCATATAACTTCAAATTGTGACGGTATCCCAAATCCTTTATATGACAATCTTCATTCGAGGATGACAAGGCGTGTATCTGATACATTACATAAATTCTTTAGTCTCATTGATGAAAGGTTTGTAGATCAGCATAAAGATTTTATTTTTGGTAACGCAGGTATACCTATCATGCTTTATTTACTAGAGCCAATTATTGCAAGAATAGGCAGAGTTCCAGGGTTTGCTGACTTGTCGCCTTATATTGATTACATTGACGATTATTTTAAAATGCATTTTCCTGACCCCGGAGCAATAAGAGAACTGAAACAGGAAACAAACAGTGAAGGATCACGTAAGAGTATTGCGAAAAAAATAGGATCCTATATTAGAACAAAAAATGGGGATAAGGGCTTCTGGCCTCGAATGGAGCAAGATGAAACAGTTGGCACAATTATCGCGATGGAAAGAAGATTGGCGGAATTAATATCAAACAAATTATCCGAGGTTAGTTCAAGTTGGGAGGTACAAAGAATACCTCAAGAAATATATAGATCTGCAAAAAAGCGTTCCGAAAAGGATGGAACTAGTTTTACCGAGAACCTTGATTTAGGAGATACTTTGCAAATAATAATACAATCTCAAAACTGGAAGGACGTATTTGAACGTGTGTTTGTTGTTAAGAATGGTTTCTTGGGACAAGATGAATTAAAAATTGCTTTTAGTTATATGAGTATGGTCCGTAATCCAAATGCGCACGGTAAGACGATTACCTACAGCAAAGAGGATTTGTCACAGTGCGAATTGTATCTTCAAAAAATGGAGAGGGTTGTTCCTGAAATACTCCAAAGTGATGATCAAAATGAATAATTATTATCTATGCAAGCAACAGAAAAGGTACAAATAAAAGATTTTATAGACATTTGTAACAGACTGTCTCAACATCGTTTTTTTAACGAGACTGCTGAACTTAAAATTAAACTTGATAAGGAAGGTAAGGGTCTGCACTCCTTAGTCGGGTACGATGAAGATCTTTTGAAGTCTTTTTTAATGGATTTCAGGAAAATCGTTATGAACGATGAACCTACACAATTTTATAAAATTGCAAATATATTACAAGTAAATAATGTAAAATTTAAAAGCAAGGCTCAAGATATTAGAAATAGGTATTCTAATCGATATAAGGTTACACCAATACAACTTGAAACTCCTGCTGGAAAAAAAGAGGACATTGTTAATGTGTGGTTGTATGGAGAGTATTTCCATGAAAAAAATAGTATCAACAAGGATCTGATTAAGGATTTGAGGGCTTTAAAAAAGCAGGTGTTTATAACTACTGTTATTGATTTATCCAATCTTGCAATAGAACTCGCATCGCTAATCGAAAAAAATACACCTGGAAAAAAAACTCAAAAAAATAATAATTCATCTCCAACCAAAAAAGAGATAGATAAGGCTTACGGCACCATTATGGGTCAAGAACTGGGTGATTTAGCGAAGAAACTGATAGGACATTCAACACCTGAAAGGACAGAGTTTACGCAGTATGAACAAGTTAGATTATTTTTATTTAGTGCTAGTCTTTTGTATGAGAAAAATTTGACCTCGGAAATTCTAGGAAACCACGAACTTCACCTAGCATACAAATACAGAGAGAAAATTAATATGTTTTTCTCAGAGAGTTGGCTAATTTTAAAAACAATGATTTCTGATCAGTATGACCAGAAATCGGGTTGGTATTGGTACCCCAACATGACTAAAAAAGCAGTATTAAGTTTTACAACTAAGTATTTCATCAATTCTGATAATTTGGATGTAAAAATGGGTGCCCTCGACTACATGGATCGTTTTTGGTCAAAAAAGTATCTTGAATTTATGCAAATATTGGTAAATGATGAATCTTTAAAAGTAAGAGAGAGGGTTGTTAAAATATTAAGAAAATATCAGTACAAAGAGAACCTAAAGATTATTGATATCCTTCTTAAAGACAAGACAGAGAGCGTGAGAAAGAGTGCTTTTGAACTTTACACAGATCTCCTAATAAAATATGACTTCAGAAAGGCTTTCTCACTTTTAAAAAGCACTTCTAAATTAGATGATTTTCATTTTAAAAACATATCATCATTATTGAGAAAACTCACAAAATTTGAATTGTATGAATTTATATCACTAGAGTATGTATCATTAACTATACATTCTTACAGAGAACTTATTCGAAGAAAAGCACTCAATAATGAAAAAATTAAGGAACTTCTCAGTAACAAGCAGTGGGATGTTAGATATATTGCACTTCATGACCAGTTGAATCAAGGGAAAAAATACACACCAGATCAGATTAATGAAATTCTCAAGTCCGATGACAATATGAGAGATACTCTTTCTAGATACACATATGGATTTTCGAGTTTTAGTAAAGATGATCTTTTGCAACAAGTCTATAGCGGTATGGAAATTGAAAAGATGGAGCCTCTAATTGAGTGGACTAGCATTGAGGCACCTATTATCTATGAAATATATAATAGGAAAACAATTAAAATTAATAAGAAGCATGTCAGAGCGGACTTAAAGGATTCCTATGTTAACAAGAAAGAGATTTGGTTAAAACGTGGGGCAACACGTGCAAATGTTTCTATGGATAAAATGCGCGAAATATACAATGAGTATAATGATTTTATAACTGAATCATTCAAGCAAGTGGGGCTTAGAATATTACTTGATTTTGGAAGTTCTAAGGATTTAAGTTTAGCAAAAGAAAATATAGAATCTTCTAGGTACCAAACAAAACAGATCTGTATAAATATGATTAAAAAATTTGGACGTGAAAAAGACTCTTTATACTTGCTAGAAATTGCTGAGAAAGAGAAACTTTACGACAACAGTGCGATTGTTGGATCTCTTCTTCTTGATAAACATCGAAAGTATAAAATTTTTGAACGTATACTAGATTCAAAGAATAGTAGACATATTAAAATAAGTATCGCCTTTGCACTAAAAACTAACAGGTCAATACCTGTTGAAACTATTGAATTGTTACTGGCTTCAGAGAACGAAGGTGTTAGGGTTTCTACAGTTGCATATCTAAGTGCAACATCTAAACATAAGGTTTTATTAGAAACACTTGAAAAATACACAAAGAATAATAACTATTACTATAATGTTGTATGTTGGCTAGATAGAATAACTCACTCACCAAAACCCCTGAGAAAGTTTTTTTCGAATGAACTTAAAAGTTTGCTTGAAAATGAACTTAAAGATTAAACCATGGTTAATTTTGTTATTTCAAATACTTATCTATACACGTTCTAATCAATGGAAGTAGTATGGATCTATGGTTTAATGGTTAGAAGCAAGGCGTTTAACATCTCTTCCGAAAATAAGCCATGTATTCAATTCGGTAACTAATTGGTTCCAATTCTGTCCCACTTGGGTCACCTTCAACAGCTAGCACGAGACAACTCGGTTTGATACTATAAACACATGGAAAGATTTAATCCTACACTAGAGGTGCAAAACGATGTAGTTGAGACCTTACCAGAAAAGTCCGAAGCATCTACATTTGCAGAAGGTCTTTCAGAACGTCTCTGCTCAGAAAGATTCTTGGAACAAATCAAACAATTCCCTTCAAGAGAACGTCAAACAGTGCTTGGAATTGCTATTGAGTACAACATACTTCATCGGGATGGTTTTGGTTTTGAAGAGTCTATGAATATGTTGTTAGAAGAATCTGCAAAAGTTAAGACTTTTAATACTACAGGTAGAAAAGAAGATGTATCAGCAACATTGTATATTGCTTCAACTGCCAAGAAGTTGGGTTTAGTTGAACCATTTTCCGAAGATGACGAGAAAGCTATATTTGAATTCATCGCACAAAATATTTATAGGGAAGGATTTGCCTACCATGCGTTTAATGGGTGTTTTGAAAAATCAATTTTGGAAAATGGTTTAAACTCTTCTGTTGTACCTTGGGACCAAGCAGAACTCGATGATGTTGCTACTATAGGTAAAGAATACGGTCACCCTATGATACTTGGTTGGTATAAAATTCAGAAAGAAAAAAGTGTATATTTTGATACTCACCCGTACAGTGTGTACCGATACAGCATAGCTTCTCCGGAGTGGTTTGCTCAATTTGTAGCTGAGGGTTTTCATGTCTCAGTAGAGGGAAATAAAAAGAAAGCGTTTTATCTCAGGGATTACCAAATGGCAAAGGCAAATATTGAAAATCTGTGTACGGAGATGACATCAAGAAGACA
>JACCDR012387510.1_pt1 | contig 42582 bp, 36 predicted proteins | sample 7446431 | NCBI WGS metagenome assembly JACCDR01 (sample SAMN15323443, study PRJNA562643) | freshwater metagenome | isolation source: river surface water | place: USA:Blue River Watershed | collected 2017-08-17
ACCCGACCTGCACTTCACCCACAACCTGAGCGACGCGCCCGCCTGCCACGAGCGAGCTTGCTTGTGGAGCGACACCCGCAGCCACCACCAAGAGCACAAGCGCCGCAACAACCGAACGCGTGTGCGTATACCACGTGCTTACTACGAGCGTTGGTTCAGTAGCAATAGGCGAAACGATCGAGACAACCGGTTCCGCAGGAATGATCGCGGCCTGATGTACGCGATACTCTTCTTCACGTTCTGCTTGTTCAGTGAGAAATGCTTGCAATGACTCCTTGCGGATCAGCCACGTATTACCTACGCGTGTGCCCTCAACATCCCCCGAGCGCGCGAGCTTCGCCAAGTAGTCAGCCGTGTAGCCCGAGAGTTCGGATGCCTCCTTGGTCGAGACGAGTCCGAGAAGCTCGCGCTGGCTACGACCCTTGCGTTTCAGAAACTGCGTGAGCGACTCACGGCCGATGAGCCACGTCTTCCCAACTCGCGTTCCCTCGATCTCTCCAGAGCGCGCGAGCTTCGCCAAGTAGTCAGCCGTGTAGCCCGAGAGTTCGGATGCCTCCTTGGTCGAGATCAAATTTTTTGGGAAGGAAGGAGCAGTCATGTCGGATAACCGAATTAACTAAATAATACGTGATTATTTTGGCACTCCCTATACATTCTCTGTGGATAAGAATTGCAAAAATTTTTGAGATCATCGACACCAACATCAAGAGCTCTGTAAGATCTCTTCCACTCAAAAACCTGCGATGTCGGACATTACCAGATCACTCTGGAACGGTGCAGAAGAGGAGGTGAGTACACTACCCTAAACGCCTCTAAACAGCCTTATGCGCAGATCAGATAAGTGCCGTAGCCGCAAACGCTTCTACATAAGCAGAAAACACTATATATAATGTATAGAAGAAGGCTTCTATTGCCGTAAAAAGGCCCTCTAGAGCAAATTTGGTGCCAAAACTAAGAAAAGACTGCTCTCGATATGTTTTTCTTGTATTGATCCTGTACTGATAAGTCACTTACACTAAATATTCTATACGAGACGAGATTTACTTATTTTAATTAGTCTTTTGATACACGGAGAAACCAGTTATTACTGTAGCTCGGCTAGCCGAGATTAAATATGCATCAAAAAAGCCACTATTTAGCGCTGCGGTACTCACACTTAATGCCGCAACAACCATAAGAGAGAGTGATAGTACTCGAGTCCAGACCCCATTTCGCTTCTTGTGCCGAGACGATATGCGTATATCCTGCACACTAGAGGTCACAGGACTTATCTTGGGCTGAATATTGGTCATGACTACCCCCGGCTGCTCCACCGTGCTGCTACTCTCTTCTGTAGCACTCTCTACACGCACCGAGCTTCTGAAGAGCTCTTCCCACGACTCTTCGACAGGCTTTACCGACTCTGTTTCTATAGATGCCTCATAAGGCTCTACAGCGGGTTCTAGAGCGACTTTCTTGAGCTCAGGCAGGAGTGCTGGCTCGGGGATAGAGTAACGTGCAGCATCCCATTGCTCAGGCAATACGGGCTTCGTGACAAACGCATGCGGCTCTTGCTCCTCCTTAGTATCAGCAGAGCCAAATCGATGATCCTGAATCGCGGTCTCGAGGACATACCAGGCCCTTCCTACAAGCCGCGCCTGAACACGTCCCTCACGGCAGAGCTGGCCAACATAGTCTTTAGCATAGCCCGTGAGATGTGCGGCTCGTTTAGACGATATGTAGCGCTTATCATCGATAATGATCTCATCCATGCAAGCAGTATAGCCGTATCTCGGCTCGTGTAAACTATCTGCCGTGTATAAGCCTAGCTAAGCGCCTTCTCGAAGAGTTCTTTGAAGATCCCTGGGTTCCCCGCCCCCTTGCTCTGCCGCATGGCCTGCCCGATCAAGAACTGAAGTGCCGCCTGCTTGCCTGCCTTATACTCCGCTACGGCAGTTGCTTGCTCTGCAAGAATAGTCTCAACAATACCCTGGAGGGCACTCGTGTCAGAAAGCTGCTTAACGATCTCGGGCTCTCCTCCCTTCTCAAGCACGCCGACAATGCTCGCTTTCGCATTGGTTGAGGAAAGCTCGCCGCGCACCAGGAGTGGAATCACTTGTGCAAATGTATTATTAAAATGTTGTAACTGTTCTTCGGTAGGATTCTTACCACGCACCTCGCTCATGAGAATATTCACTGCGGCGGTATGTTCTGCATCATCGGTAAACGCCGCGATCTCACGTTCGTACACTCCCGCATAGAGCGAGTCACCCACAAGCACCTCTGCAGCCTCGCTCGCTATGCCGCGACGCACAAGGCGCGCACGCTTCTCCCAGGGGAGTTCGGGCAGTGAGGCTTTCAGCGCTTCATGATTAAACGCTGCAATTTCTGAAAGCTTGAGTTTGGGGAGATCGGGCTCAGGGAAATACCGATAGTCGGCACTCCCCTCCTTAAAGCGCTGGTGGAAGGTCTCTTGCTTAGCTTCATCCCACCCACGGGTCTCCTGGTCGACCGCACCTCCCTGTTCGAGCAATGCCGTCTGCCGAGCAATCTCGTATGCGATCGCGCGCTCAACCGAACGAAACGAGTTAAGATTTTTCACTTCTACTTTCGTGCCAAATGTCCCCTCCTCTCGTGAGACCGAGATGTTCGCCTCGATACGCATCTCGCCCTTCTCTAGATTCGCCTCGCCTGCCCCAAGCGTGCGGAGGAGAAGTTGTAACTCACGTGCAAACCGCCCTGCAGTGAGCGCGTCGTGGATCACCGGCTCGGTTACGAGCTCCATGAGTGGAATACCTGCTCGATTAAAATCGACGAGGGTCTTCCCTCCGGTATGCGTTGAGCGCGCCGTGTCCTCCTCGAGATGCACCCGCGTGAGCGCAACTCCTGCGAGCTCACCACCCGAGATGAGGGGGTGCTCGTACTGGCTAATCTGATACCCCTTCGGAATATCTGGATAGAAATAACTCTTGCGATCGAACTCTGTAGCATCGGCTACCCTACCGCCTACCGCCGTACCAATACGGAGAATGTGCCGCACCGCCTCTCGATTGATCACGGGCAAGGTACCCGGGTGCGCCATACACACCGGACACACGTTTACATTCGGACGGGTCTCATCAGGATCGTTCTTAGACGCACAGAACATCTTGGTGTGCGTCTTAAGCTCGGCGTGTATCTCGAGACCGATCGTGGGGCGATATCCCATGTGCGTGTAGTCTACCTCTTTTTTAATCGTGCTGAAAGTGTGTCGCTAAACGACTTGAGATGTGCCGAATCTTCTACCGACACGAGTACGACCTCGCGACCCGTTGCCTTCGTAAGCAGCGCTGCTTTGAACGCTGCCTCCTCGTCCGTGATCAAGTCGATCTGCGAGAGCACCAGGAGCTCCTCCTTATGTGCAAGCTCATTACCAAAAGCCTCAAGTTCGTTCCGCACCTCTCGATAGGTCGCCAACGGGTCCTCTTGGCGAGCCGAGATCAGGTGCACCAGGAGTCCGGTACGCTCAATATGCTTAAGAAATTTGGTGCCCAGCCCCTTCCCCGCGGAGGCCCCCTCGATAAGTCCTGGGATGTCAGCGATAATGTAGCCATAAAACTCGCCAAGGTTCGGCTCGAGGGTTGTGAAGGGGTATGCGCCGACCTTACTCTTGGCGCGGGTCAGCGCATTGAGGAGTGAGGACTTCCCGGCATTCGGGAGACCTATGAGCCCCGCGTCAGCAATAATCTTGAGCGTGAGCACTATCTCGCCCCCCTTCCCCGGCTTTCCTGGTGTGTGTTCAAAAGGATTTTGATGCGTAGAGCTCTTGAATCTCGCGTTCCCCTTACCACCAGAGCCCCCCTTAAAGATCACAATCTCCTCGTCTTCCCGAGTTATCTCGTATTCTCGGCCTGTCTCGGCTACCCGAGCTACCGTACCCACAGGCACTTTAAGCACACACGGCTCACCATTAGCCCCATGCTCAAGCTGACCTCGACCTGCCTCCCCGTTCTCTGCTTTGAAATCCTTGTCGTACCGGTAATAGGCCAGCGCACCGAGATCGCGCACCCCCAAGAGCACCACGTCGCCGCCGCGCCCCCCATCACCTCCCGACGGACCCCCTCGAGCCGTCATTTTGTTGCGCAGCCACCGGACGACCCCGTCGCCACCCTTACCCGCCTGCGCCCGGATCGTTACCTCATCAACAAACGCCATATAACTAATCGGTCTGGACCAGCTCCCAACCTTCAGCAAGAAGCGGCTCGGCCTTCTTGTATTTGAGCTCCTTAGTTTCGCTCCCCTTCTTGATCGTCACCAAGTCATTACGGCCGGGCGCCGCACCCTTAGTCACTGGCGTACGACCCCCTTCTTCAGCACCCGCCGCCACAAGCGCCGCGCGGGTCCGTTCCTCCTCTCTCCGAATACGTGCCTCATCGGTTGCCGTTGCGTGCGACACTGCCTCCACAAACGCCACCTGGATCTGTGCCTCAAGTGCGCGGAATCGCGCAAGACCTTCTCGACGATACTCAATGAGCGGATCGCGTTGCCCATAGGCACGGAGCGAGACCGAGCGACGCAAGTAGTCCATCGTCTCCAAATGCTCGAGCCAGAACAGGTCGATAACCTGTAGGAGCAGTCGACGCATCGTTTGGATAAACGCATCGCCGAGCTCCGCCTGTTTACGTGTAAGCATCTCGTCCTCTCCACCCCCGGCAAGATAGAGTTCTCTGATCAATGCCTCGATCTCGTCAGTGGTACCTCGGAGTGCGGCACGGCGGCGGGCATAAATGGTAAGACGCTGCGTGTTCATCACGTCGTCATAGGCAAGCACTTGTTTACGTGAGTCGAAGTTGAAGCCCTCAATACGGCTCTGGGCGGTCTCAAGCGACTTCGTGATCATGCCGCTCTCAATCGGCTCGTCCTCGGGTATACCGAACTTGCCCATGACACTCTTAAGAGTGTTTGAGGCAAAGACGCGCATCAGCTTATCCTCTAAGGAGACATAAAAGCGGGTCTCGCCCGGGTCGCCCTGGCGGCCTGAACGACCGCGGAGCTGATCGTCGATGCGGCGTGCATCGTGCCGCTCCGTACCGATCACCATAAGTCCGCCCCGCTCGAGAATCGCAGTGCGCTCCTCGGGAGTGGCCAGTGCCCCACCAAGCTTAATGTCGACACCGCGCCCTGCGAGGTTCGTCGCCACCGTTACCTGTCCGAGCTTGCCGGCACCTGCAACAATCGCACCGTCTTGCTCGTGGTTCTTCGCATTGAGCACCGTATGCGGCACGCCTTCCTGGGTAAGATACGCACTCACAATCTCGTTATCCTCGATAGAGACACTACCGATCAGCACCGGCTGACCTTTCTTATGTCGAGCGGCAACCTCGCGTGCAACCGCACGATACTTCCCTGCTGCTGTCTGGAAAATAAGGTCGTCATAATCTTTACGTTGTACTGGCTTATTGGTCGGGACCACGACGACATCGAGCCCGTATACCGTGTAGAGCTCCTCTTCTGAAGAGAGTGCCGTGCCTGTCATACCCCCCAGACGCTCATACATGCGGAAGAGATTTTGGAAGGTGACGGTGGCGTAGGTACGTGTCTCAGCATGTATAGCAACCCCCTCTTTCGCCTCAATAGCCTGATGGAGCCCTTCAGACCAACGACGGCCTGGCTGCATACGGCCAGTAAACTCATCCACAATGACCACCTCTCCATCCTTAACCACGTACTCTTTATTGACCTCGAAGAGCGCCTTGGCGCGCACCGCTGTCTCGAGGTGGTGCGCGTACCGTATACCACCTTCGGTATAGAGATTCTCGACACCGAGCGCCTGCTCAGCCTTCCGCATACCCGCATCAGTAATCTGGATCGCGCGCTGCTTCTCATCAACCGTATAATCCTCGTCCTTAACAAACGTACGCACAATACCAGCGAAACGCTCGTACAGATTTTCTGAGTTGTTAGTGGGGCCCGAGATAATGAGCGGCGTGCGCGCCTCGTCGATCAAAATCGAGTCAACCTCGTCAACAATCGCATAATGGTGCCCACGCTGCACGAGCTGAGCCGCTTCGTACGCTGTGTTGTCGCGCAGATAATCGAATCCAACCTCATTGTTGGTGGCATAGGTAATATCGGCAGCATATGCCTCTTTCTTCGACACGGGGCGAAGGTAGTCGTAGAAGACGCGGAAAGAGCCTTGCGTATCGCGTTCGACGTCTTCTTCTTTGGACACATGGGTTGCGTCATACTGATATGCACCCGCAGAAGTTATCACTCCTACGGTAAGCCCGAGATAGTCATACACTTGCCCCATCCACGCACCATCGCGTCGTGCCAAGTAATCGTTCACCGTAACCACATGCACTCCTTTCCCAGAGAGGGCGTGGAAGGTTGCCGGAAGTGTCGCGACGAGCGTCTTGCCCTCGCCCGTACGCATCTCAGCGATCTTGCCGCGCACCAGCGCGAGACCACCCATAAGCTGCACGTCAAAATGCGCTTCGTTGCGCGTGCGGCGTGCCGCCTCTTGCGCTAGCGCAAACACGAGCGGCAGATCCGCCTCAGGCGTAGCGCCCTGTTCGCGAGCACGCACCTGCACCTCACAAAGCTTCGCCCGAAGTTCCTCTTGCGAGAGGTCACTGAGCGTCGGAGCAATGGCGCGGACCTGCGCCACGATCGGCCGCGCCGCCTTTAAGAAGGCCGCGGATTGGTTCTTAGAAAAGAGATTCGATAACCCGAGCATTATGCCGCAGTCTAGCATTTTTCATCGTTCTCGCCAAAAACAAAAAACCCGGGCTCTGCCCGGGTTTTTTGAGGAAGCTATTTTCGCTTCTTTGCTGCCTTGCGCTTCGTGGTCTTGCGCTTTGCAGTCTTCTTTGCAGCCTTACGCTTCTTTGCCATGGTAGTTGCGAAATTAGAAGATTGGTTATTATGTCGACCTCACTGCAGTTATTATTACGCGTAAAAAAATATTTGTGTGTGAAAAAAAATATAAATGTGGATAACTTTCATAAAAACTTTTTGCAATTATTTTTTGTTGCTCACCTCACCAACGTACTGCACTTCGCGCTCCAACCGTATAGTAAAAATTTTTTCGACGGCGTCGTGCATCTCCTGCGCGAGTTGTGCCACCTCGCCTGCTGTTGCGCCACCACGATTAATAATCGAGAGCGTGTGCTTAGGTGAGATGCCCACCGCCCCCCGTACGTACCCTTTCTGAAAGGGTGTGTATTCGAGGAGAAACCCAGGCGCTATTTTGTAGGTACCGTCTGTTTGGCGCCACGCCCAAGGACGTTTCTGTAATTCTTTTTCACTATCGAGACGTTCGGCAGTATTAAGGACGTGCAGATACACCTCTTCAGAGACCTTCGGCATATGGAAAAACGACCCGGCACTCCGGTAACAATGCTCGAGTACTCCCTTCTGCTCTCTAATAAGGAGCACAGCGCGACGCAATCCTTCAAACGTCTCGGGAAGCGCCTCGCGCGTAAGCACGTCAGTGAAGTTGAATCGATTATCGCGATAAGAGAAGTCAGGTAGTGCACTCGTCGCAAGACGAAACGTTGCCGCAAGCACCACATAGCGCTCGGACTCTTGGCTAAAGAGACTGTCGTGATAGGAGAACCCGCACGCTGCTGCCTCAAGCCAGTACGCCCCGCGCGCGAGATCGGTACGATCGAGCACCTGCACTCGCGTGCACACGTCACTAAGTTGCGCCCCGTAGGCGCCCACATTAGCAACCACCGCACCCCCTACGGTACCCGGTATACCCGAGAGCGCCTCAAGACCCGAATGGTTGTTTCGTACACACTCCGCAACAAACGCATCCCACACTACCCCCGCGCCCGCAGTAATCTGCACAAAAGAGGGTTCCGTGCTCACTGCCATCTCTCGCAGATCAACCACCAGCACCAGCCCTTTGAATCCCTCATCTGCTATGAGCATATTTGATCCGCCACCAAGCACACAGACTGGCAGGGAGCGCTCTGCTGCAAACGTAAGTGCCTCCCTAACGTCTTCTATACTTGTTGCGGTTATGAAATATCGCGCTGCCCCACCGATCTTAAAGGTCGTCCGTGGCGCGAGCGGAACCTGCTCCTGAATGTTCATCGTAAACCTTTGCCTTGTTCTATTTGCTTAATGACGGCGGTAATCGTCGATTGTGCCGAAGGAAAACGTTCTGCAGCAGTACGCAACGTACGAATAGCCTCGCCTTGCTGACCGGCAGTATATTGACCAACTGCAAGCCCATACCACGCATTAAGGTCGGCTCCGGGCGCCTCTGTTCGCGCCCTCAAGATAGCGATCACTCCAGGCCAATACTGTATACGGTAGTACGCAGCTACCAGCACATCCTCATCTACTACCGTCGTTCCATACACCTTTCGCAGAAGCGCCTCTCCTGTTGCGCGATCACCGCCACCAATAGCGCCCGCGGCCGCAAAGGCAGCCAGTCGCGGTGCGTTGTTGAGTGCATATGCCTGCTCAAAGTAAGCCCGTGCTTGCGCCGTGTCGTCTCCACTCCACGCAGTAATCCCTGCCTCAATATACATATCTGGCTTCTGCGGAGAGAGCGCAACGGCCTCGCGCACTTGCGCAAGCGCTTCTTCGCGGGCGCCTGCAAGGCGATACGCATAGGCAAGCTGTAGGCGCGAGCGAGCGTCTCTCGGATATGCCTCAACATGCGCACGCGCACTCTCAATTGCGAGCGCAACCGCACGCTGCTTCTCGAGCTCAGTTGCTGCACCGCTCTGCACTACATTGTTTGCAAAGGAGACAATCTGTTCGCGCACCTCTTGCACTGCAAAACCTGGGTCCTGCGCCAGCTCTTGAAAGAGGGCAAGATTTACTGAAATTCCCTCCGGTGATGGCGTGAGCGCTCGGATCAGCTTCATAGAAGATTGCATGCCCGAGAGGTTAACCATCCACACTGTGGCAACCGTCATTACCCCAATGACCGGCACCACGGTGGCGGCAACGTCCCCTTCGCGCATCTCAGGATACTCTTGCAATCGTGTGGGACGCGACACTTGCGAATCAACCAATGCCAATAACGCTACGAAGTAGATATAGGAGTACAAGTTGTCGAACACGAATATATTATGAAAGCCGTACCCGGCGAAGGCGGCGGTGAGCATGATGCGCTCGGGTCGAGAGAGCTCGGTGTGTTGCCACAAGAGCACTACCGCTGCGCCGAAGAGCGCAAGATATAGCACGAACGCAGGGATACCACCGGCCGTAAGCCAATCGAGATACACGTTGTGGGCACGATCAAACCATGATTCCTGACCATACAGCGAAGGCTTGTAATACGTGTTGAACACGTAATTGAAACCCTCTTGACCCCACCCTACAAGCGGCCGCTCCTTCGCACCCTCAAGTGCCATACCCCAAATAGTGAAGCGTGTCTGGCCGCCCTCAAGCGATATCGTCGCGATACGGTTAAGAATGCGGTTCTCCTGCACCACGCTTGAGTCACGCGCGAGATAAAATCCGCCCACCAAGACCAGGAGTATCGCAAGCGCACCAAGCGACCACGCTCGGGCCTGCTTGCCCGCCGTCAACGCGGTGAGCAACGCCGCAAGCGTGAGTGCTCCCACAAGACCAAGGATCGTTCCGCGTGTCTCAGTAAAAAAGATAAGGACCCCCTGCAGCCCTGCAAACGCAATAAGCGCATGCCGCAACCACGCGCGCTTCTCGGTCAGCGCGATCCAGAGCGCCACAAACACATTGAGCAACAAGTAGACGGCAAGGTAGGCAGCATTTCCAAATGATGCATCAAGGCGGGCGCCGCTCTGGTGGATGTCTGCCCTACCCGCAAGCTGCAGTAATGCATGTATCGTAACAATGCCAGCCACACTGAGTGAGACAAGGAACCACGTGCGCCACTGTTTCTCAACACGCAACACATTGCTCGCAACAAAGAAGAACCCGAGAAGATGCACGAGCCACACCCAACCCTCCATACGTTCGAAGTTGCTCCAGAAGGCCTTGTGCGCGTTCACCGCCACCGCGTCAGCAATACCCATCCACACCACGAGTGCGATCAGGATCGCCCCGAGCACCGAGTACTGTGGTCGATATCGCTTATCGAGCAGTGCCAGTACCGCCCAGGCCGCCAGCGCAATCTCTACCAAAATACGGAAGAAAAAGGCCTTACCGGTAATAAACGGAAAGAAGTATGTGTTCGCTACTATGAGCGGTGTAGCCGGGATTAGAAACAGCGCCCCGAGGGCCACCCACCGGACAAGATCTTTCATGTCGGGATCATACCATACCGAACATTCGGCAACTTAGTGACGGGCAAGCAGGTATACTATAGTCATATCCTATGGAAAAACTCTCTCGCACCGCTCACCGCCTGCTGCGGTCTCTTGAGCCGCATGCAAAAACAGACGTGGTCTACCTTGCTTCGGGCGGGTTCTGGTTGGTGCTTGGCCAAGCAGGGGCTGCCCTGACTGCATTCGCCTTCTCCCTGGTGGTGGCCCGCTACCTTCCCCCCGACACGTACGGGTCTTATCGATACGTATCCTCTCTTGTAGCAATGATCGGCGCCGTCTCGCTGACCGGACTCGGCACCACCATCGTGCGCGCAGTCGCCCAAGGACACGAAGCTTCGCTTCCTGCCGGATTTAAAAAGAATGTACGCTGGAGCGCTCTTATGATTCTGTGCTTCATGGGAGTCGCTGGGTATTACGGCTTCCAAGGAGCGTCCGAGCTCGCTCTGTCGATCCTCGTTGCGGGTGCTGCTACTACCATCGTGAACGCCGCCTCACTCTACAACGCCTACTGGAACGGTAAACAAGACTTCTATCGCAGCACCTTGTACTGGAGTATTGCAAACACACTCTCCACTACCGCTGCTGTGCTCGCCATCCTCTATACCAGCAACCTTCTCATGGTTGTAAGCGCGTTCTTTATAGGATCGGCATGTATCCATCTGCTTCTGTACTACGTCACGCGTCGGCAGTTATCTATCCCTCCGACCCCACAAGCCTCGACAGACCAAGACAGTGTCCATCTGTCATTTCTTAATTTTCTGAATACCGTGGCCACTCACGTAGATAAGATCATCGTATTCCAAATGCTCGGTGCGGCGCAGCTCGCGGTCTACACCTTCGCACTGGCGATACCCGACCAGCTGCGCGCGGTACTTAAATCGGGCGCACGACTTGCATTGCCGCGATTCGCTGAACGTCCTTTTAGCCATATTCAGGCCTCGCTTGGTGAGCGGCTACTGCGTTTCAGCGGGCTCATTGTATGCATGGCTATCGCCTATGTGTTTGCGGCTCCCTATGTATTCCACTGGCTGTTCCCTGCCTATATTTCGTCGGTCCCCTACTCACAGCTATTTGCTCTTACGCTATTTACCACCCTGGGAACCATCCCGTTAGCAGCTCTCCAGGCACACGCCAAGACACGCGCACTCTACACGCACGCCCTCATTTCTAATGCTGTTCAGATCACCAGTAGCATCGTACTGATTTATCACTTCGGCTTGTGGGGCGCGGCGGCAGCGGTGGTTATAAATCGATTCGCCAACCTGATAGTGCCATTGTACCTCTTTAGACACGCGTAGATCCCTGTGCAACCAGTGCGTTGCGTGCAGCAACGCCAAGCGACTCCGACGTAACCAACCAGTTAAAGAACGCGTCATATCTGAGGTAGTCGGTAAATGCGGCGCGCGCTTTCCGCTGGGCCTCCTTGAACGTTTCGTTTGTGTGCTGAGCAAGGAACTCGATCACGTAGTCACCTATCCGCGCACTATCCGTGTAGGGCACCCGGACCATGAAATCGTCGTAGGCAATGTCTGATTCGCAGGGCAACGGCACCAACGTGTCGATCAATATTGGAATGCGGCCCATAGAGAGCGCTTCATAAAACCGGATTGAAATGTTTGCGTCTCCTTTTGGCGTCAGCGCAAAGTCATTCTCCTTCAAATTCTGTAGATATTCGCTTCGAATCTTTTCTGGATCAGCAGAGATGAGTTTCGCACTCTGCGAGAAAGAGGTGCGCATAATAAATGCCGTATCAATACGTGGATCTTTTCGCAAGTGAGCCATACAGAACCGACGCCAGTAAATACCACGCTGATACACCCGGAGTACCGGGTCCAGAAGACTCGCGACGGTGATACCACCCGCCCGAACCAGATATTTGAGGTACAACATACCCGAGGCGAAGGAAGAATACCCGCAGAAGCCAACCCGCGGACGTGTTGGTTTATCTCGTATCTCAACGCCAACCTCGCTGCCTAAATCTTCGCTCGCACACGGGATAATAATTTCATTGCCGTGCTGGGTGTGCCGATACTGCGACGCCTTAAGCACCACCATATCTGGCACCACAATCCGATGATGATAATCACCAGCAGCAAATATAAGGACTGGCTTACCAAACCCACGGACATATGTGCGGACTGACTCCAGATACGCTCGGCCAGCCTCGTCAAGCGCACGAATAGGGTGTGGTGCAAGAAAATACTCAGCTTCCTCAGGGCGCTCGGTAAAGACAAACGCCGAGTACGCAAAGTCTTTGGGTAACGCATTAAACAACACATCGGCACCACCCGTGCTCCGCTCGTATGACTGCACTAGAAACACAATTTCCTTACCAGGAATGCGCGGGGTAAGGCACAGACGTACCGGAGATTCCACCATATCGAGTGACGCCAGTATAACAAATAGAGCGCCCTCCCCTTACCGGGGAGGGCGCGTTGAAGTGCGCAGGATCCAGTGTGGCAGTCCTGTTTGTCCCATCGAGTGCTCATAGGCTCTCGCGGGTGCACTTGCGTTGAAAGGAATTCCGAGGCGTTCGCGCACCTCGGACTCGAGAGCGTTCCGCGCCTGCACAAGTTCCCGTGGCGAAAGCTCGTTCGTCCACACGTGAGCTGTGTAGCCGTCGTTTGGATCTCCCTTGTAGTAATCAGCCTCCTTACTGTAGTCGACTTCGTACTGATGCAGTTGATCGCCACTGGCACAGGCATACGTCCACACCCCTTCCCCACTCAGCACCGCCTGATCGTAGTAGGGCGAGCCAGGATACGGCGTGATGATCGTCGCATCAAAGTCTGAAGGGCGCTCATCCACAAGCCAACGCTTAGTCTCGTTGACCGTATCCGGGGACTCGCCCGGATGCCCCAGAGACATGAGCGCCTTGATTTTCAGCCCATACCGACGTGCGATCGCCATGCAACGCGAGTTGTCCTCTCGTGTCGCAATCTTCTGCATGTTCTTGAGGATACGCGGTGCACCCGACTCAAATCCAACCAACAACTGGCGAAAACCCGCTGCCCGCATAGCCTCGGCTTGAGCTTCGGTAAATCGTTCCGATTTAACAAATCCACGCAGTTGCCAGGTCGTTTTGAGCTCTGTCTGTACGCGGGCGATCTGCTCCATCAGTTCCACCATCGTGGTACTAACGTTGAGTTCGTCATCGTAAAACATGAACCCCGTATACCCGTACCGCTGGTGAAGATCCACCAACTCAGCAACGATGTTCTCGGTTGTACGCGTACGAATGTGCCGAAGCATCGAGGAGCTCCTGCCAGCGCAGAAACCACACCGATACGGACACCCCAGCTGCGCGATGAGCGAAGTCGCCCGAGCTCCGTCGATCTGGTAGTGGTAACTATCAAGATCGAGCAGGTGCCGAGCTGGAAACGGCGTTTCGTTCAAGAGTTCGTCGGTCAAGAAATAGGACGATGCACGATCATCCCCATCAATGAGGATTGGCGCATCTTCCTTGCACGCATCGATCACGCTCCTCTCGCCATCTCCCGCGACGACCACATCGAACCGTTCCGTAATCTGAGCAAGCGCAGCGTGCGCCCGGCCTTGGTATCCCTTACTTCGTTCGTAACGGACTCCTGCTACCGTTAACGTAGCGTGCGTACCGCCCAGAATAATCCGGACGTGCGGCGCCACCTCGCGTATCACTCCAACGACATGTCCAGCCGCGGGAAATTGCGGCGTCGTTGCAGTAACACCAACAACCCGCACCCCGGACCCCGCGAAATGTGCACGCACCACCTCTCGGTAGTTAGCTACTCCAGAGAGATCCAGCACCTCTACCAACCATCCTGCCTGTTCGAGTACTGCGGCCACCTTAAGTGGCCCCAAAAAAGGGAAAACCCTCTCGTCGAGCAAGAATGGCGACGGAGGAATGATAAGACAAATCTGACGAGTATCCATGACACCTCCTGTGCCGTATACACCAACGTAATGAGCTTTCCGTGGCTTACTGTATCACGCACCTTTTGAAGCGCAATTCTGCCTCGGCGAATCAGCGCTTCGCCGCACTACCACTGATCGAATAGATCTTTATTGCCGAGGAACTCGTAGCGATAGCCGCAACCGGTGCAAAATACGTGCGGTACTGAGCGTCTCCAAAGAAGCTTCGGTAGCGATAATTAAAATACACATCAAAATCGCTCAGGTACTGAATGTTGGATTCTCTAATATACGCCCACAACGATCGTTCTTGCATGGCTCGGTACGCATCTGTATTTACCAATCCATCGAGATTGATAACTTGCGCGCGTGCAAAATATCCAATAATCCCTGCATTGAAGACCCCTATGCGGGTCGTATCCGGAACTTGCTCATTAAACCACTCTGCTGCCGCGTACATCTCGCGCTGCTTAGGAATACGCTCGCGTAAGTCTTGGTGCCAGGAGGTAAAGAACAAGAAACACACAAGCAGCAAGAATCCTGAGCCAACCGCACCCTTTGCCGCTTTCGACAGAGCGCCACTGCGTAACACCAACTCCACAAGAGCCGCGCCAAGCAGTGCTATAAGGATGCCGAACGATACAAAGTACCAAGTCCGCGCAGTCCAGCGAATGCCAACGTTTGCAATAAACAGGAGCAGAAATCCCACTCCAAATACCTGAGCGGGGCTTATATCCGTCCGCCGCACCGGGACACGCCACATCCCTAACAGTACCGCTAGCAGGCTGGCACCAAGGAGCGCGTACGCAAGCTCTAGAGAGCCCGTGTGGCGCATAAGCTCGTTCGCCTGCAGGTGAAGATTGTATACGGTCGCCTTAATCGCCTGACCAACGCTCCAGCCGTGATCTTGCTCTATAAGCACCCGATTGACCAACGTGTTCGCCCCAGAAGCAGACGTGAGCACCATGCCGAAGTTGACGAAATTCCAAACAAAAAATGGTACCACCAACCCTGCTGCAACAACCCCTACCAGAGTCGCCTGACGAAACCCTCCTCGCATCAAAAGCCACGCCAACATGGTCGCAAGATAAAAAACAAGATCAATTCTTGAAAGCACCATAAGCCCTCCCAACAACCCAAGGCTCAGTAAGGAGCGTGGCGTCGGGGCCACCGGCAGACGGAGAGCGCTCAACAGAAAGAGCGTCGTGAGCATAAGCGCGAGCGCCGTCTCAAGGCCGTTCAGCGATTCGTACAAGAAGAAAGGATTGAACAAAAAGAGACCGAGCCCTATGAGACGACTTGTGCGCTCCGTCGCAACAAACGCAAGGATCCGATACAACGTTATTGCTGTAACCACGTTGCAGATAATAGCGAGCGCGAGTGCTGCGCGTATGGGCTCAAGTGCTCCTACCGTCGTACCGAAAAACGTAAAGATCGGCACCAGAACCAGCATCCACAGGGGATGGTATCCATTAGTAGGTGTAAGCCCGTCAAACGTTGAGCCCTGGCCACTGGCGATGGTGCGTGCAATTTCAAAATAATAGAATGCATCGTCTGGCAGGAGATTTACCAGCAGGAAGTCGAGCGGTCTACTGATAAGAAAGAGCTGGATCGTCACCACCGCCCCCACCAGAACAACCAAAGGCCATTCTGCTCTCAAAACATCTCTACTTTTTCTGAGCAATGACATACAGGTCAGTATACCGCTTACGGGTTGGCAGCAGGATAAGCCATACCACGAGTGCTGGGCCTCCGAAAAGCACCATATCCTTTATCTTGGCGAGTGTTTGCAGCACTGCAGTACGCCTCGAATACCCGACAGAGCGCCTGACGCCAGACGAAGACGCTGCCGCGACCTGCGCCTTGTGCACCAGGCCAATCGAAGTCCACGCACCGTATCGAAACCTAAATTTCAACACAATATAGTAGAGCGTAGCCGGCAAGCGATGCACAAATCGGACCGCAAACCCATGCCTCTGAAGCATCGTGGTCAATGACGCCTCGTCCCACCGTGTGAGGTGTCGCGGCGGCAAGTCAGCGGGAATGAGGAAGCGCCACGCATGGCGATATGGTGTTGAAAGTGCGATGTGCCCTCCAGGCTTTAACAACTCGCTAACCGACGCGATAAATTGCGCATGGTTATCAAGATGCTCAAACACGTCAAAAAAGGTAATGAGGTCGAAGCGCAATGCTGGATGCCGGAGCTTAAACTCTTCGACACTGGCCACCTCGAGCCGAGTAAGCCCGAATGTGCTACGCCCTGCGTCAATCGCATCCGGATCGAAGTCGATACCCCACCCCTCCCATCCCTGACGCTCCGCGTACGCAAGAAAATTCCCTACGCCACACCCCACATCAAGGAGTGTTCCTGTCTGCCCGCGTAGCTGTCGCAATACATTGACATGCTTCTTGTTTGGCTTGCGTATGGGGTCAAGATTGCGCCCCGCATAGCGATCGTCATGCTGGTACCACGCGGCTCCAGGATTCACAAAAGGATCCCACCACTGCCCTCCACAGCTCGCACACTCCCAGAGTACGTAATTAACACCGCCCGCCTCATGATGAGCGCGAAAAAAATGTACCCCTCCTACACCACAGAGACCACAGGTGCGATTTTTCGAATCTAGCGGAGTCGATGAAACACTCATTGATGTTTAGTATACTGACCATACCACCAGACCATACCGTATGTCCAAGCCGCGCATAGGCCTACTTACTAGTGTTATCGACAACCGTGTAGCGCGCGGTACCGCACTCGTAGCTCGACGCCTCCTTGAGGGACTACTCCCGTTCCGTGATCGGTACGATTTTCACTTGGTACATCATGAGCCGTGTACCGATCCACTCTATACCCAGTATCCGGAGACACTGATTCCCCACCTTCCTCCTGGCCTTGACCGTCACGTAACACGAGAGACTGCCTTTTGGGCAGGCCAGCGGTTACAAAGAAAACCGGCATTTGATTTGTTCCATTATTTACACCCTAGGATTTGGCCCTCGTATCTCCTCACGCATGCGCATCACATTGTCGTGAGCGCATTTGAGGGCGCTCACCTGCTTCCTGAAAATCAAACTTCGCATGACAATCCCCTCTTTCACTTCACCAGCCGTCATCTCAATCGTCGCATGCACCACCTAACCGCATGCTCTGATTCGGGGCGTAACGAAGTTATTGAGACTTATGGTGTTCGCCCTGACCAAGTGACACGAATATATCTCGGCGTCGACGACATATACACCTCATCAAAACCCACACCAGGAGCAACTGAGCATCTTGAGCGCCACTATAATGTGCGCGCCCCCTACCTCCTAGCCGTGAGCCGCTTTGACCCACACAAGAATATACTCCGACTCCTCGGAGCATATGAACGCGTGCGAGAGACGCACCCGACCGTCCAGCTCGTATTGGTAGGAGGCCCGCACACCCCCGACTATTCCGCAAGAGTTATACAACGCATCGAGGCATTGAACGAGAAACGCCGGTCCGTCAATGTTATTCCGTATGTCAACGATGCCGACATGCCGTGCTTGTATCGCGAAGCGTCCGGTCTAGTGTACCCCTCTCTCCACGAAGGATTTGGTTTGCCTGTGCTTGAGGCGATGGCCTGTAACACACCGGTGATAACCTCCCCGGTCTCCTCCTTGCCTGAGGTGGCGGGAGACGCCGCACTCTATGCAGACCCGTACAGCGAGGAGGCCCTGGCAGAGGCCATGCGCCGACTCCTCACTGACCACACCCTATCAGACACCCTCCGAACCGCTGGTCACGAGCAGATTAAAAAATTCTCCTGGAATCAGATGGTGCAAGAAACCGTTGCGCTCTACGAGAGAATCCTTAAGCACTAAGAACGCTCAAGTACCACCATGACATGCGGCAGAAGTGCACTGTGGTGTATGCCCATAGCTGAGAGTAACTGCTTAACTGCCCGCTTCGAGAACGAGGCGGCACTGACTTCATACCTCACGGTAAACGGGATAGCATGGCGTCGAAGGAGACGACGTAACCAAAAATAGCTCAGGAAATGAAGGTTCCAGTCATCAATGGTGTTGCGTCTGAAGAGCACTAATAGAAATCGTGCCAGCCTGCGGGGCACATAGCTCAGGAACCAAATTCCTGTGTGCGTCTCTCTCGGGAATAGTCGATTCGGGAAGGCGAGATAAAACAGGCCCCCCGGCTTAAGCACACGCGCAGCCTCAAGCAACACCTGCGCCGGATCAGTCACGTGCTCTAGCACACTCACCGAATACATATAATCGAACGTGGCGTCGGCAAACGGGAATGAGCCGCCATTGTAGAGCTGCAGTTCACCGACAACCTCTTTGGCTTGCAGATACTCGTGAGCAATAGCGTGCAGCTCTTCAGAAACTTCGAGACCGCACATATGCGCGCCCTGCTGAGCAAACGCGGCGAGTGTGATGCCGTTACCAAAACCAACATCAAGCACCCGCCGGTCGTGCACCGACCCCACGCGCTTCTGAAAATCCTCCACAATACCCTGAGCGCTGACCTCCTTAGTAAGCCAGTCTCTCACCAGCTTTTCTCGCTCTCGTGCAGGGGCGTGAGGCAGCGCACGTGCCACATATGCTCGAGCCTTCTCTTCAAGCGGAAATGGATTCATGTTATGAAAGCTTTTTTGCTTTACGCGTAGTACGGATAATAGTGTAAAGGTTATTCAAGTTATTCTCTATAGAGAATCTCTGCACCTCCTTGGTCGACCTGCGTACAAAACGCGCTCGCAAGTCTGGATCGGCAATGAGCTTGCCGAGCGCATCTCGCAAGGCACCTGGGTTCCGCGGTGGGACTAGATAGCCGCTTTCCCCATCAACAATAAGTTCGCGCGAGCCACTTACGTCGGTAGCAATCACTGGATTCTGTGCGGCCATAGCCTCAAGCAACATGAGCGAAAGTCCTTCCCATAACGACGGCAAGACAAATACGTCGGCAAGTGCGACGATATCGGGCACCGGAGCCACTCCAGCAAACACCACCCGATCGGCCACCCCCAGCTCGTGCGCCCGCTTCTCTAGAGAGTCACGTAACACCCCTTCTCCAAAAATAAAGAGCCTGAGGGACCTGTCTGGAAATTGTGTTGCCACTTCAGCAAACGCCTCGATAAGATATCGCTGCCCTTTCTGCTCAACGAGCCGTCCGGCGGTCACGACTACAAACTCTTCTTCTCCTACACCCCACTTTTGGCGTGCGTGATTTCTTGCTTCGGGCGAGGCGGCAGCTCCACGCGCCGCAAGATCGATCGCGTTATAACTCAACGTTATTTTTTCATCTGGCACGCCCAGCTCGCGCTTGGTGGTAGCCACCACGTCTCGAGACGAGGCAATAAACCGATCCGTAAATCGAGCTATCAGCCGCTCAAACGGAAGCCATCGTGGATTACGCTTTGCATACGCATTAAGCTCTGCAGACAAAATAACCGGGACGCCCGCCAACCGCGCCACACTCCGCAGGATAATGCTCGTAAAGAACAAGTTTGCCACCACCACGTCGAAGCGCTCTCGACGCACATACCGATACAGCCGGATCCATGAAGGAATGTCTAGGAACCCGGAAAATGAAAACTTCTTCCACCGCTTCCCCAAGAACGCCGCTTCATCATCTAGGTTTGGTTCTCGACTTGGCAAAAGAGTAACTAGGTGCGGTTCGAAGTGTGCCTTCGCGATATTGCGCAACTGATGTAACACTAAATGCTCCGCGCCTCCTACCGCCAGCTTGTTAATGCCGAACAAGATTTTGAGCTTTCGGTCTGGACTATAGTCCATACCCGCAGCCATAACGTTTGCCTGCAAGAGCGACTCGTGCGTGCCCGCGTCGATCCACTCCCCCTTGAGAATATGGTAGGTGAGATTTCCTGTTCGTAAGTATGCCTTATTTACGTCTGTAATCTCTAGTTCGCCCCGATTCGAGGGGGCAAGTGTCCGAACATAATCAAAGACGGTATGGTCATATAAGTACAGACCGGTTACCGCAAGCGACGACGCTGGGTGTTCTGGTTTTTCTTCAAGCGATACCACTTTTCCGTCCGAAACACCTGCAATCCCAAAACGTTGCGGATCAGAAACCTCCTTCAGAAAAATCATTCCCCGAGGGCCTTGTTCTGCCCCGAAGCGCTCTACCGCATGCCCCAATTCGGTGCTGTCGAAGAATATGTTGTCGCCCAGATGCACAACGACGTCCTCTAGGGAGCCTGGCCGCTCCGCGGCCAGCAACGCCCCTGCCACACCATTTGCCTCCGGCTGTACCACATAGTCGATCGATACGCCCAGAGTATGACCATCTCCTAACAATTCTCGATACCGGATCTCGTCTTCTGGGTTTGAGACAATAGTGATCGAATCTACCCCCAACCGAACCAATGTCATGACTGGCCACAAAATAAGCGGCTTGTCATACACGGGCAAGAAATGCTTATTGACCGTGAGGGTAAGCGGCGCAAGGCGCGTCCCCCTCCCTCCCGCCAAGATGATCCCCCGAAGACTCAATGAACGACGTGTACCAAGCTCCGCTAGCCCTGTAGCAATCGATCCTTGCGGAACAAAGCCCTCGCTCCGTATCGCCGTGTCATCCATAGCATACGAGAGATTGTTCATGCGCTCATGATCAACGAGTTCGATACGCGTGTGCGGATACTGCTCGCGCACCAGCGCAAGCACTTGGTCGACCGTCGTATTTTCCGACACTACATTGTATACACGACGCTTAAATATATCGCGGTCTAGACAAAAATCGATCGCCGCAACCACGTCTCCAATCCACGTGTACGGCCGCACCTGTGCAGGCGCGGTGCGCCATACGGTAATGACCCCATTTGTTCGTGCGTTGTGCAGAAAGGTAAATACCGGACTGTGCGCATTTTGCTTAGGCGAAGAACCGAAAATAGTACCGAGACGCAAAATGGTTGACCGTAGCCCAACCATTTTTCCAATGTCCTGCTCTGCCTCATATTTACTTTTGGTATACGGGTGCATGTCGGCAAGAGGAACAATACCCTCGTGTTCAGCATACGACTCCCCTGCAACCCCTCCATACATACTGCCCGTAGACGCGTACAAGAAACGCACGCCCGCCTCATCACACAACTGCGCAAGATTCTGTGTAGGAACACGATTAAGCGCATCGTACTCGACTTCGGCAACTCCTGGTCGTGGCACTTGACCTGCAAAATGTACCAACGCGTAGGCGCCCTTCAGCGCCGCGCGCACTTCCTCATCAGGAGCAAGCATGTCGAGCGGCTCAGCATGCTCCGCATACCGCGAACGTTCAAAGAACGCTGACCCAAGATACCCTGTTGCTCCGGTTACGAGGACTCTGCGGCGTTTGGCCATACGAGCATTAAAAGAAGTGCTTGACTAGACCGAGGATGCCCTGCTTCCACGGCACTCGGTGTGAGACACCGCTCGCACGTGCGAATTCTGCCCGATGCGCAAGATACCACTCATAATTGCGCACCAATGCGTCCTTGTTTGAGTATGCTGGATGCCAGCCCAGCTGCTGTTCGGCTTTCTCAATAGAGACGAAACTGTCTTTTGACGCGGTCTCGTAGACCCACTTATAGAGTGGAGAGAGCTTGAAAAATTCAAGCACGCGCAAGGCCCAGATCATCGGCGCAGCGGGGAACCCATGGATACGCTTACCGAAGCCTGCTTTGTCGAGAACCGCCTGATAGTCCTCCTTCATGGTAGTAAACTCTTTAGCGCCAATATTGAACGTGTCATTTACAACATCCGCCGGTAACGTGGCCGCCAGATAAATTGCCTCGCACAAGTCCTCAACATCAAGAAGTTGGTATCGATTGTTTCCACTCCCGATCATGGGGAACCCGTGACCATCAGCAGCCCAATCATAAAACAACGCAAATACGCCGAGCCGCTCAGGACCAATGAACGACTTCGGTCGAATAATCGGAACAATCATCCCTTTCGTTCGGTACTCAAGACAGATCTCCTCAGCGGCGATCTTCGCCTTACCGTACTCCCCCACCCCATCGAGCCTGTCCTCCTCAGTGAGTGGATGGTGGTCTGGTATACCGTACACTGCGGTAGATGAAATATGCACCACTCGAGTGATCCCGAGTTGACGCGCAGCTTCACACACCCTACGCGTGCCGTCGATGTCAGTCGAACGAATATCTTCAGCCGTATAGAGCGGGAGTGCCGCGGCAGTGTGCACCACCACGTCACAACCGCGCATCGCATCGATAAGCGCTTGGCTATCTCGAATATCACCGGTAACCACAGTCACTCGATCCTTCTCGGGATAGGTAAAGGCCGCAAGGTCGTACGAGACCACCTCGTGCCCTTTGGCCATAAGGTGCCGTGCAAGATTGATACCCAAGAACCCGGCTCCCCCTGTGATAAAAACGCGCATATGAATCTACTCTATCAGTTCAAAGGTAGAAGAGAAAATCCATGAGCAGGACCCACACTGCCACAAAACCAAGCACCCATCGGTCCTTAAATACCATACTCTCGGGAACTTCCCCCTGCTCTGGAGAGCGGTAGAGCGTATTAAGAACGCGAAGTACTACCACTGTAACCGGCATGACTGAGTACACCGCGAAGGTGTGCTGCTGCACCAGCACCGCCCACAACCCATATGAAGCTAGCGACAAAACCGCTGCGCCCAGCAGTAGTCCGTCTAAGAATGCCGGAGCATACCCTTCGAGCACCGCACGCTTGTCGACATGCAGATTCTCTGCGCGACGCTTTCCCGTCACGAGAAATAGTGCCAGAAAGAATGTTGCAAGAATAATCCAGGGCGAGAGCGGGACCGCCGCAGCAACCCCACCGATCACGATACGCAACACGTAGAAAAATGCGACTAATGCAATATCAATAACGGCCACGTGCTTCAACCAAGCGGAGTAGGCGCTATTGAGCACGACGTACCCCACAAGAAACGGAATGATGGTGGGCACCGCCCCAGCAACACCGAACCCCGCCATCAGCACGACCCCGGCGAGCACCAAGGCTGCCGGCAACGTAACGATACCGGCAGGCAACGGACGATACCGTTTCGTTGGATGTTTAGCATCCTGCGCACAATCAACCGCATCATTGACGATGTACACCGCGCTCGCCACACAGGACACGGCAATAAACGCATACACCGCAGGCATGAGACCACCTAACGTCATCGCCGTACCAGCAAAAAACGCCGGCGCAAAAATGAGGACGTTCTTAATCCATTGTTGGGGCCGCAAGAGCTGCAGATAGGCTGAAAGGCGTTGCATAAGCATCATCGTATAACAAGCCGTGCTATATCGTATGCGATCCTACCAAACACCGCGTCAACTGCCAAAGCCAACGTGACCGTCCACGACTCAGGAACCTGGCGCACTGTGCGCACACGATAAAACGCGCCTCGGATACATACCGCCAGAAGGCCGTCGGTAAGGTACTTGTCACCTATGACGACCACCCGCTTACCTGTCTGCTCAACAGATGCCAGAACCCGAGGATTCGGCTTACGATACCGAGTCTCTAGGGCATGTGCGCCCGTGCCCGCCACCAGGCGCAACACTCTTCCTTCGCGACGCTTATTTGAACACACGTACACATCAGTACTGCGCGCCAGAGCACAAAGTGCGGCGTACACTGCCTCGCTCATGACATCCTCTCCATCTGCAACAAGCGTGCCGTCAACGTCGAGCACCACGAGTGCCCTCTCGCCTTGCAGCTCGGCAGCAAGCTCGACAAAAGACTTACTGCGCATAACTCACAACGAGGGTGATCCCGCTGAGGATCAGCAGGTACCCAAGTAGGTGCTGCCAGCTGAGGGGCTCGTGCAGCAGCAATACCGCCGCCGTATTCGTAATCAGAAACGTCATACCTACCATGACCGGGTACGCAAATGAAAGTGGTAGCGCCCGAAGCGCTGCCATATAAAAACACACATTGACCGCAAACAAGACAATGCCGCCTATGGCATAGACGTTCGCCTGAAACAAGCGCGCCACTCCCCCTGAAAAATCAAACGTCACGCCACGATCTGCCCCAATCTTTAGAAAAAGATTGGCGACTCCGTTGGTTATAAACGCTACTACGAGATACAAGATTCCCATTGGTTCATGCTACCACAACCCTTGCAATGACCGCAGAAGTGCGCTCCAATTTGACACCACCACCGCGTGCCCCACGAACTGCCAGCGCACCAAACCTAGAGAGATCAATATGTGTGGGTAGGCAAAATCAATCACGCGCATCGCATACGCTTTCACTATATAGACCAATAACGGGAGAAACAGAAGAGTGGCCACACGCGTATGGTCTAGCACAAGGGTTGCAACAATCAAGACGACACCGCACACAAACACCACCCGCAGCATTTCCCCTGGCTTTGCACGTACCACTAGCCACACCACATACCACCACAAGCCAAGCGAAAGGGCGGTCCCAATAAGCCCGCTAACGAGCACGCTTAAAGAGAACGTCTGGTTAACTAAAAACCCCACACGGCCCTGTACCGGCATAACAAGACTTGATTGATACATCCAATACAACCCTCCGCCGATAAGCGCACCAAGTACAGGCGTTCCAAGACGTGTGCGCTCTTCCGTAAAGATCACGTGATGCAAGGCAATCAGTAAGAGGCCGATCTGCAAATGAGCGAGCATCATACCCATAACGGCACTAACTCTAACGATACGAGACTGAGAGGAAATGAATCCGAGGTAGCACAACACAATAACCGGATCAGGCTTCCCGACCCAGAACAGCAGCACATGCAGTAATGGCAATGATGCGGGAATCAGCAAGATACTGGAACGAGTGAGGTCCCACGCTGTCAGATTGAGTACGTACACAATCACAGCGACTATAGCAAGCAAAGTAAACACTCCATACAAACCGTACACCTCCCACTTACCTTCAAGACCGAGGATGTATCCAATTACAGGAATAAGCGGCGAATCGTGCAGAAACTGCCCTTCTGGCGGCAGAGGAGTGAACGGATTTTGCATGAGTGGAATCTGCACCGATTGATCCACGAGACGCACCCCGTACAACGAAAAAAAAATACAGAGATACAGCACCAGCGCCACACTCAACCGCGTCACAGACGTCACCCTATCCATGATCGAGCAACGAAACCAAAAACATACACGCAGATGATAGCATGGTGCTATGGAACAGCTTGTCCAACACCTACGCAGGTGCCCGAGAGCCACCTGGCTGTTGGGCAGCATTCTCTTGTTTGGACTACTGGTCCGCCTCGCAGGAATCTCCTACGGACTGCCACTCATGCTCATTGCGGATGAACAATCGTATCCGCTCACTGCGCTTAAAATGCTCGAATTACGCACCCTCGTGCCCGCATGGAACCCCGATGCATTCGCCTCAATCTTGTATTACCCTCCCTATCTTTCTTATGTGTATCTGCCCCTATATACGATCGTGCTCGGTCTACAGTATATATTTTGGGAAGGGTCGCGCGAACTTTTTGTCGCCACACGTACTGCAGACTTATCTCTATTTTTTATCCTCGCTCGCCTTGTATCAGTCGCACTAAGCGGCATTTCTCTCTATCTTTGTTATCGCATAAGCGAGCGACTCTTTGCTTCTCGTACCGCAGGGATGTTCTCTTGTGCATTGCTTGCTACTTCAATCTCCCATATCGCACTCTCCTCGGTAGCGCGACACTGGGTCGCAGTCGCGCTATGTCTACTCCTTATACTGTATGTACTCACCGATCCTCGCCATACTGACGAGCGCCGATACGGATATGCGCTTCTTATCGCCGGCTTTGGCGCAGGAGTCTCATCGATCGTGCCCGTCTTTGGGTTGTATATCGCGTGCCACGCTCTGCTCCTCAGCACCACCACCTTCACCACCCTGATACGCAAACGATTTCTCTGGTTGTGCGGAATCGCCGCTCTCGCCCTCGCTCTTTTCCCAAGCGTGCTCTACCGTGGTAGTACTGGCTTCGTGCGTGATCTTACAACCACCACAACAAAAACCGCAGGAGGAGCAGTCACCAGCCTCATCCAGCCCCTAACGTACCTATTCCCGTCTGAACCCCTCCTTGTCGTGTTTGGTATCGTCGGCATTGGCCTACTTCTCGCTCACCGGCGGTCATTAGCACTCTTCTTTATCCTGTGTGTGAGCAGTTATGGCCTCGTCTTTTATCTTCTGTTCCGCTTTGAAACGCGATTCTTACTCCCTATCGTGATCCTCCTGGCACTTGCGGGAGGCTCCGCTGCTGCCCAGCTCACCCAGACATGGTCTGGCCGTCTAGCAGTGAGTATAAGCGGTGTACTGTTACTGATTATTGTTGTGCGGTTCACCACGCTCACGCTTACCGACGATACCCGATCGATTGCACGCGCGTTCATGCTCCACACCGCCACGCCTGCAGACCGCGTGCTTGTGTACGCAAACCTCACCCGCATTCCTACCACTCGCGCTGCCGTTGAGGAACTCCGGGCAATCTCACCCGCTGCACTCCGCAAGGCTGACGAAGCTGAATCCGCTCTCAACAACACCGCTCATCCTCATGTATTAAATTTGTATGCGGTACGCGACCAATCGTTTTTTGCATCACTCCCCTCGTATGCCACATCACACCACTACACCTACCTCATCTTCGACCCCGCGTACGCAGACCTTACCCTGCAAAACTACACCGACACCCTCGCTCCTCTACTCGCCTCCTCAAGCATTGAAGCTTCGTGGGACGGTAGAGACGACGAGGGCATGTCCTTCGGCGGCAGTTCTTTCTCACGCCCTGTACACACACTCTTTACGAACAAATACTTCGGGCCCGATATTGTGATATACAAGCTACATCCATGAATATCGTAGTCATCATACCTACCTACAACGAGGCTGGTGGGATTGGAGGCGTACTCGATGAGCTGCACGAGACCGTACGTACCCGGCCTGATCATCGGTGGATGGCTCTTGTGGTGGACGGCAACTCTACCGACCACACGCGCGAGATCGTACGGAGCAAGCAATACCCCACCCTCGAGGTCCATCTTCTTGAGGAGCAGGAGAAGTCGGGTATCGCCCGCGCATACGCCACAGGCATGACCCACGCCATGACGACCCTAGCGGCACACGCCTTCGTAGAGTTTGACGGCGACGGCCAGCACGATCCTTCTGCATTACTCCGTATGCTTGACGCTCTTGAGAACGGAGCCGAGTACGTTATTGGGTCGCGCTACATCCCGGGAGGCAGGGTGCCTGAGAGTTGGGCATGGTACCGTCGTGCGCTCAGTCGATTTGGGAGCCTCTACGCACGACTCTTACTCGAGCTGCCGATTCACGACGTTACCTCCGGACTCAAGATGACCAAAGTCACCCCAACCCGAAAGCCACTCCTGCTCGCAAGCCTCACTCGCCTTCTCTCTCGGGAGTATGCCTATAAAATCCAATTACTTACTGAGACTGTATATGCCGGCGCACGTGTACAGGAAGTCCCCATCTCCTTCCGTACTCGAGAAAATGATTCCTCAAAAAGTACGCCGCGCGATATTTGGGAATCTCTGCGCATTACCACCACACTCCGTCTTCGCCACCTGTCGCAATGGCGACTACTGCGCGTCGCACTTATCGGATCAATCGGCTTTCTGGTTCAGACTACCGTCTTTGAGCTCTTAGGTCTGCAGTGGGCGGTCGTTTCTCCCAGCACGGCCGCGGTTGCAGGAGCCCTCTTTGCCATCTTGTCGAACTTTCTACTTAATGAGCATTTTTCATTTGCTGACCGCACCCACAACGCCTCCACGTCTGGGGTACGCCTAGCAAAGTTTTATCTTGTTTCGAGCGGATCCGTAGTAGTGCAGTGGGTGTCACTTTCCGCAGCAGAGCAGCTGACCACCGACCTGTTTGCACTCAGAGCCGTCTATGTACTCGGCGTACTCGTTGGCTTCCTTATCAATTACACTGGCTATTATTTCTTTGTGTGGGGATCAAGACGTCCATAGTCGTCCGCAAATCGTTCTATATCATTCTCATTAAACGTTCCTGCTGAGATCTCCACAATCACCGCGCCTTGCTTGCTCGAAAGACGATGGATCATATGACGCGGCACCTGAAATGGTGCATATCGAGTAAGCGATATTGAGGTAAGACCCTGTGGATGCGCTCCTGTTTCTGCTTGCGCGTCTCCACTCACAAGTATCCAGGTTTCGTCTCGCTCGGCGTGCCGTTGCAACGAAAGTCGAGCGCCCGAGTTGATATGTAAAGTTTTAAGGTGGGCACCCTCCACGCTCTCGTGATTTTTAAAGAAACCCCACGGACGATATTCCATGTCTGCGCTACTCATGCCTTCGATTGCACCTCTCTCACGAGGGCGCCCACCAATGCCGAGAGCGCGTGCTGTTCGACAAAACGAACTAACTCGCGAGTGTCGCCAGCAGGTCGCATAAGCACTTCTGTGAGACGCGCCGCAAGCGTCTGCGCCGTGTCGAATACATACACCGCACCCGAGATCGGTCGAAGATCCTGGCTCGCAGCCACCACGATACAGCCGCACGCTGCAGCTTCGAAGATGGTTTTGTCGAGCATTCCTGAGGGCGAAGTGTTTACGAAGATCTCGTGTGCGCGGTAGAGATCAGGAGTCTCTGTGTTTGACACCCCCGGCTTAAAGAGTATTCGTCCACTGAGTCCACGCTCCTGCACCCGCGCACGTAATGCCTCATAATACGCCTGATGCTCAGGCAGCGGCGAGCCGACAATCGTGGCAGAGAACGTCACTCCTTGGGTATTCAGCTGCTCAAGAGCCTCGATAAACATCTCCAAACGCTTACTCGGCGCAACACGCGCAAGCCAGAGGATTGAGTGTGGTACATGCACCATAGGTTCGTCCGGTGCAAATCGCTCAGCGTCGACGCCAACTGGCATGAGCACGGTCTTTGCATATTTCGCCGTATAGGAATGCTTCGAGGTACAAAACACCTTCGTGCAAAATGCCGCAGCAAGATCAGTACGCCACGAACCAGCGTAATGATTACGCCACAAGTAGGCAGGCTTCCTTAGAAGCTTCCAGAGCCATCCCGCTAGGAGGACGTATTCCTGATTCATGTGCACAAACACCGCATCGTAGTCGCTACGCAAACGCCACGCTAATTTCAAGAATCGGAGCGCGTATCTCGATCGGCCGGCCCTGCGCTGCTCCTTACCTAAAGAATGCACCCGAACGTTCGCGGGCAACTCGTAGACCCCTTTACGTAAACAAACGACTTCGACAGAAACGTAATGGGGTGCGAGCGAACGCACCCAAGTGTGAAAGAAGCCAAGTACAGGGTCATCCTTATCTAGCGACTGCGTAACGATAAGTAACTTCATGCGAGTGTTGCTTTCCACCTCTCTAGCCAGGCCTCTCTGTCGAGAAAGGCAATAGCGAGCCTACCCTCTGGCTTCTCCTCAAGCGTCTTTTCTATCGCTGAAGCAAGTTCACTACGCTGGACCACTATCGCCCCCGCCTCCTTAGCTATCCCGACATCGGGCGCGACCACCGGCACTCCGGCAGCGAGTGCCTCGATGATACTCGCCCCCCAACTCTCAGCCCGCGAGGTACAGAGCACCACATCAGCAAGCGCCAAGTAATCCTCCGGAGCCTTCCATCCGGGAAATTCTACGGGGAGCCCACGTGCTGCCTGCCGCAACTCTTTCTCGAGCTTGCCTGCCCCAAGCATAATAAGCGCAGCGTCTCTCCCTCGATCCCGTAGCTGCTTCAGTATCCGTATAGCCTCGAGAGGATCCTTCTCCTTCTCGAATCGACCCACCCACAGTACAATCTCTCGATCGTGCGGTACGCGCACCACTTGTCTGAATCGGTCGAGATCTACGTATATGGGCAAGGTGTGGACCCGCGCCCGCGTGCCCGTCGCTCGCACCTGCTCGGCGACCTTGTCTGACACGACTCGCACCGAGTGCGCTCGCCGCAACACAAATCTTCCCAAGAGACGCTTGAACCACGACTGCGCCCCAAGGTCAGCATGGACCTGAACGTTAAGTCTGGCCTTGGTAAGCCAAGCAAGTTTCCACGCAAACAAGCCTCGATAAAATGGGTCCTGTGTGGTGATCACCTGAGGTCTTAGGCGAACAGCTCCTCGCATCACCGCCCACCACGAATGTACCTGGGGCCAGACATAGGTCTCGAGTCTAGAGACTTGTGCACCCATCATGTGCACTCGACGATGCGTTTCAGTACCTACTCGAAGCGCATTACGGTCTCCTCCGAGTGACAGTATGTTCATGATCGTGCATTGAGCTCAGTATAGAGCGCTTCAAATTGAGCAACCACAGTAGTCAAATCAAAGAGCTCAGCACGCGCAACAGCAGCACGCGCAAAGGTATCGCGAAGGTCCGGCGCATCACGCAAGCGTCCAAGTCGTTCTGCGAGCGCCTCCTCATCATGAGGATCAACAAGGTATCCTGTCTGTCCTTCGACCACCATCTCCCGACAACCTCCCACGTCAGTAGCCACAATAGGAAGCCCGTAATACATAGCCTCAATAAATACATTAGGGAATCCTTCTTCGAGCGAGGCTGAGAGATACACTGTCGCCTGTTTGAATTCCTCGTACACCTCAGCAGAAGCCAGGCGCCCCGTAAAGCGAACCTGATGAGTAATACCGAGCTCCTCCGCAACGCGCTGTGCCAGCGCAACCTCCTCTGATGCACCGGTCCCAATAAGCACGAGACGTGCCTGCGGATCCTTCAAGCGAGCAAATGTCCGAATGAGCATGGGGATACGCTTGTGAGGAATAAACCTATTTGCCGACACGACGACAAACGGCTCTCCTGTTCTCGCTTCGTGCATACCACCTCCGCGGAGCACGAGCGCGTTAGGAATAATGCGTATCTTAGACGTTCGGCCCATGAGCTCCTCAATGTTTTCGGCTCGGAAATGCGATGGCGCCCAATACACATCAAATAATCCGAGCCCCCACCGCTCCACCTTATGCAAAAACTGTGCGCGCCAAGAATGACGGTAGATCTCTTTAAAGTCGCCCGCTTGCAACCGATGCGTCGAAAGTGTCTCCCATACCCAATCGCCCGCAAATTTTATAATCCGTGGAATACGTCGACGTCGAGCAAGGAACGCAGCAATAAAGGATAAAATACTGACGCTATGTGCGTGTACGACCTCAGGACGCTCGCGCCGCAACACTACTTCGAAATAGAAAGGAAACAGCGTCCAACGAATAATTTTGTCTATACGCGTGCCCGTGTACTGCCACCGATATCGATAGATACGATACCCCTCTTCGACGGCCACTGAAAAATGGTCCCCCGGAGTTACCACCACGACCGAGTGCCCACGGTGCGCGAGCGCTCGGCACAGATGCGAACATTGGGTCGCAGGCCCGCCTATGGTCGGCGGAAACACCGGCGCATACATGAGTATCTTCATACGAGTACTATAACGAAGCTTAGGAGCAAATGGAAACCCATACCCGCGCAACGCGCGAGTATGGGTTTGCCCCGATCAGTTCAGCGCACGTTCTTCACGGGCGTGAGCTTCTCGAAGTAGTGCTGCTGCACGTCGAGCTGCAGCTGCGCCCGCACCGCAGGATCGAGCCCCTCCGTGGCATCGATGATGTGGGCGATCCCGTCCTCGAGGGTCACACGCGGCTTGAAGCCGAGCATCTTCTCGCAGAGGGTCATGTCCGCCCACAAGCGGTAGGCATAGATCTGGATCGGCACCTCGACGTACCGCACCCTCGGCTCGACCTTGAGCTGACTCGCCGCGATCTCGACGACCTGGTTGAACGTATGCTCCTTACCGAAGCCCAGGTTCAGCACACAGGTCGGCAGCGACTTCTCCATCGCATCGACGAAGGCGCGAGCAGCGTCCTCGACGAAGATGAAGTCACGCGTCTGCGTGCCATCTCCCCAGAGCACGAGCTCATGGCCGCCCATGAGCGCCCACGAGAACAGCGAGGTAACGTTCGCGTAGCCGAGCTTGGTGTGCTCGCCCACGCCGTACACGGAGAAGGGTCGGAAGGCGACGGAGGTGATGCCGTAGCGGTTGCTATACCGCGCAGCCTCCTGCTCGCACCACCACTTGCACCCCGCCTTCGAGTCCGGCGGGTTGATCGCGAGCCCCTCGTGAAAGGGCACCCGCGGCTCCTTGGCCCACTCCTCGTAGACCGCCGAGGTCGAAGCCCAGACGATCTTCTTCATGTTCCCACGGCGGCGAACCGCCTCCATGACGGTCTTGAACCCCATCATGGTGAAGTTGCAGGCAGCGAGGTCATCTTCCTCGTGCATGATGAACGAGCTCGGCGCAGCGAGGTGGATCACGTGGTCGACACGCGCCACAAGGTTCCCCATCAGCGTGGAGTTCCGCGTGTCCCCATTGACCCACTCGATACGCCTGTGTTGCGGGATCTGCGTCTCGTTGCTGAACGAGAAGTTGTCGAGCCCGACAACGGCGTAGCCATGCTCGACCAACCGTCGCACGACCGAACGGCCGATGAACCCGGCCGCCCCAGTCACCAGTACTGTTTCCATTCCTAGTTCCTCCTGTGTATCGGTCAGCTCTTGGCCCACCGAACATCCGGTGAGACAGTACCACGAGGAGTTGCCTGCAGCAACAACACCCGCCCAACCTACGAGACGCGTTTGAAAAGGTCTCGGTACTGACCTGTAACCACCTCCCAATCGTATTTCTCTCGCACGAGAGCAAAGGCGTGTTCTCGTATCTGCTGTACGCGTGTGGGATCAGTCATGATCACTTTCACTGCCTCGGCGATCTGTTCTGGACTATCCGGATCGACTGCAAAACCCGTCGCCTTTTTATTAGGATTACGCCGCGCATCGAAAAGGAAATCCTTGATACCTCCCTCTTGGGTTGCAATCACCGGTAAACCTGCAGCCATGGCTTCGACAAACGAAGAGCCGAATCCTTCGGTGCGTGAGGGGCGGATGAACGCGTCACACGCATGTAAATATCCCGGCAACTCTGCCGGAGGCACGTACCCGACAAATCGCACTCTGTCCACGAGTTTAAACTCCGTAACCAGCCACTTAAGCTCACTCTCGAGCGGCCCCGCGCCGAGAATAAGGAAGTGCACCGAGGGCGGCAGGAGCACGAGCGCACGCAGCACATCGTCGAGCCCGTTCTTGTGCACGAGGCGTGAGGTGGTAATGAGCCAGAATTCTCCCTCTTTTTTCTGTATATCTCGCGGTTGAGAACCCGCGAAGCGCTCGACCGCAACACCATTTGGAATGACGGCTACTCGGGATGCAGCACCCATATGCTCGGCCCACGTAGCGAGATACTGCGAGAGCACTGACACCGCTGCTGCCTGGCGAAACCCGTAGCGCAGCAATGGTACTACGGGCAAAATGCGTACCCGCCGAAATACATGTGTGAACGAGTCGCCATCTTGGAGCGTAAGTACGTACGGCACCCGTGTACCCGAAAGCCGCAGAAGCGCGATCGGCAACACCATATAGGTCATCATGGCCCACCATATATCGAAGGCGTGTTTCCTCTGCAGGATACGCGCAGCGCGCAGCGCACGTGGGACAAAGAGCACTTTCTGCAACGCAGAGCTCCCGAAGCCAATACGGTACACGAACACATTCCCTATTTTTTCTCGTGCTGCATCCTCTGCTCTGAATCTGAGCGTGAGTAGGTGAAACTCGAACTCATCGAGACGATCGGTTAGCTCCTTGAGTGCGAGCTCTGCTCCGCCTACATGCGGCAGATATGCGAGCGAAAATATAAGTACTTTTTTCATTTATAAAACAAGCAACGCGCCGCCTGCGACAAGCAAGAGCGCGAGAAACCCGAGCGTCCACGGCGAGGCAGTAAGCGCCTGCGTACTAGCTTGCGGTGCCGCGGCCAAGGCCGCGGCGCTTTCCTGCGTCACGGTTGGCCTAAGAGCATGGTCGTCAGTGGTTACGTTGCTAGTAGGTGCAGCAGGTTGTGTCTGCTTTGTATAAGAACTCGCAGAAGTAGCAGAAGGTTTCGCTGCGGTTGGTGCCACCTCCCCCACGGTTATAAGCGACTTCAATCCCTCATACGTACTCGGGCCAATACCTTTTACTTCCTGAATCTCTTCTGTGGCTGCAAATGGCCCGTGTTCGGTGCGATACGCAACAATCGCCGCGGCCTTAGCGGGCCCGATCCCCGGGAGCGTGTCGAGCTCAGCCGTACCCGCCGTATTAATGTTTACGAGACTGGCCGCACCCACACTGAAAGGTACTGCAAGCAGCGTGCCAAAAAGAACGAGTAATAATTTATGCGTCACCATTGAGCACCTTACGCAACATGTCCTCAGGAACCTCGTAGGGCTTCGGTGCCTGTGGGGGCGGCTCGGGTAACACACGAGCAGGAGGAGGGGTTTTTTGCGCTTGAGGGGCTCCCGATTGTTTGAGCACGTCTGCCAGAGTCCCTTTGAGCGACTCTTTCTTCTCGGTCTGGACTTTTTGTTTCTCCCCGGCCGTCTGTGAGGTCATTTGGCGCAAGATCGCCTTAAGCTCGGCTGGCGACTTGGCGGTAGGCGCTGGTGCAGTAGCGCGTGGTGGCGGTGTAGGCTTCGGTGCCCGCTCTGCTCGCTCTGCCGGGCGGTACTCAGGTGCGCGCGGCGTACTCGGCTTGGCCGGGCGTTTCTTCATCCGCGCGTCGGCAGGCGCCTCAGATTGCTGCGAGGCCATAAGCTCGTCGATGATCGCTTTCTCCACCCCCGCGCGCGGCTGGGTAAACTGCGCCCGCGACGCGCGGATCACCTGCTCGCGATAATTCTCGGGTGGCGCCTCTATAGGTGGGATAGTCACTGCGGAGAACGGCGCTGACCCCACCCCGTCGATCATAAGCGTGAGATACACCTGCCGCCGATCTAAGTTCACAATATCTTCTTTGGTAAACTTCGGCATGAAAATAGTCTCCAGCACCTCCGCATCAAACGGCCCTACCCGGAACACCACCGTGGTACCCACGTTCCCAAACACCGCGTCGCGCACCTCCTCCTCCATCTGCTCTACATACTGATGCGCAATCGTAAGGTTAAGTTTGTACTTACGTGCCTCAGAGAGGATCTCGGCAAAAGTCTCGTTGGCGAAGTTCTGAAATTCGTCCACAAAGAAATAGAAGGCTGGGAGCTTGGCAAGATCGCTGCCAGAGAGCTCGGCGCGGCTCATAGCCGCAAGGAAGATGCGGGTGGTAAGCATGCTCCCCAAGAGGCGCATGTTGGTCTCTCCCACCAAACCCTTTGAGAGGTTCATAAGCAGAATCTTCTTCTCGTCCATCATCGTGCGGATATCAAACGACGACTTAGGCTGCCCAATGATATTACGAATGAGCGGATTCCCCGTGAACTGGCCCACCTTATTTTGGATCGCAGGTGTGGCCTCCTGCGTATAACGGTCGCCATAGTTGGCAAACTCCTTAGTCCAGAAATCCTTCACTACCGGATCCTTCACGTTGTCGACCACCTTGGTGCGATAGTCTTTGTCGGTGTACATGCGATTGACCCCCAGGAGGGTCGCATCAGGATACTCAAGGAGCGCGAGGAGGGTGTTGGTCAGAATGTACTCCATACGCGCACTCCACGCGTCCTGCCAGATCTTCTTAAAGGTCGCCATGAGGCCCGATACCACGAGGTGGCGCCGGTCGTACCCCACATCCTCCATCACGTTAAAAGCGATTGGGTGCTCAAGATCGAAGGGAGCGAAGTAGACCACGTCCTTCATGCGCTCCTCAGGTATGTACTCAAGGAGCCGCTCGACGGTGCCGCCATGCGGATCGATGAAGGCAAGACCCTCACCGTTCCTAATATCTTGGATCGCCATGTTCTCAAGCAGGGTCGACTTACCCATACCGGTCTTCCCGATCACATACATGTGTCGATCGCGATCTTTAGCCTTAATACCGAAGGGCACGTTCTTACCGCGCGCATCGGTTGCTGCAAAGTACGTTACCCGTTCAGGGTTATTCATCACGATAAGTATAACAAATCCCGCGCACGCGGGATTTGTTGCTTACACTGCGGACATCGCGGTGGGTGGCGCTGGTGGTGTTGCAATCTCAGGCTCCACCGTATCTACCGAGGCAACCACCGGTGCCTGCTCGCCCCGCATGCGAAGACCGACACTCAATACACACACTCCGATGACGGCACCAAGTAGCGAGCGAAACGCGATAGGAAGCCCAGAAAGTGGCGTGAGGAGCGCGAGCACTCCGAGCATAATGAGCGTACCAGCGCGTGACATAATGAAAAGTGTATCAGGGTTCCACCAAGACAACAAATTCTCCCCGGACTTTGTCCTGGTGCTCGGTGTAGTACGCCAAGAGCTCGGCGGGAGTCCCGGCCACCACCTCCTCATGGAGCTTGGTAAGTTCGCGGCCGATAGTCACCCGCGAGGCCGCCCCGAGGGCCTCCAGGAGCTTCAGGATCCGGTGGGGAGACTCATAGAGCACGGTGGGGATCTGGGACGCCCCTAGGGCCGTAAGGGCCGTCTGACGGCCCTTTTTATGGGGCAGGAAGCCCAGGAAGGTGAACCCCGGAGAGAGGTCTACCCCCGCAACCGAGAGGAAGGCGGCGAGGGCTGAAGGGCCGGGTATAGCCTCAATACGTACGCCAGGGAGCACGTCGCGCACCTGCTCGACGAGCCGTGCGCCTGGATCTGAAATACCGGGCGTACCCGCATCGCTCACGTAGACAACATGCTCCCCCGCCTCGAGGCGCTCAACTATTTCTCCCGCCTTCTTACCCTCAGTCGCCGCATCAAGCCGTTGGAGCGGCTTTTTAATTTCATATCGCGCGAGGAGTTTTGAAATGACGCGCGTGTCCTCGGCATAGATTACATCGCACTCTTTAAGAATGCGTAGCGCGCGCAGTGTAATATCTTCAAGATTCCCTATCGGTGTCGCGACGATTGAAAGCGTTCCCATGCTACATATGCGCAACAAGCTTGTCGGCGACTTTGTAGATGTCGCCGGCGCCCATGGTGATGATCGTGGCGCCGAGCGGGGCGGCAGCGAGCGCCTTCTCGATCCCGTCGAAGTCGAGCGTCTGTGCATCGATGCCGCGTGCCCGCACGCGCTCGGCAAGCGAGCCGCTCGAGACCGAGCCATCGTCTACCTCGCGCGCCGCATAAATGGGTGCGACGAAGAGCTTGTTCGCGTCGACAAACGCTGTGGCGAAGTCGTCGAGGAGGTCGCGGGTGCGGCTGTAGAGATGGGGATGGAAGGCGACCCAGATCTCCCCCGTCTCCCCCATCTTCTCTCGTAATGCACGAAGGGTTTCCCTCACTGCCGTTGGGTGGTGGGCGTAGTCGTCGTAGACCTCCGCACCATTCACCGTCTTACCCTTATATTCAAATCGACGCCACGTGCCCTGGAATGAGGCAAGCGATTGCAAGATCGCGTCGTCGGTGAGCGTGGGGAGCACGATCCGGGCGGCCGCCGCGGCCGCCCGTGCATTCATCTGATTAAATGCACCCGGGAGCGCAAGGCTGTAGATACCCTCTTTTGTATAATCCACAATCTTCGCCTTCGCCCCCACAAGCACTGGAGCAATGTTCTGATTACTCGGGTCTGTAATAATCGCGCCCTCTGCCGGCACTTTTTCTACTGCCTTCTTAAACGTCTCTTGGAGTGCTTCGAGCGAGGGGAAATAATCAGTATGGTCCCACTCCAGATTTGTTATCACGAGAATCTCTGGCGAGAGCTCAAGTAGATGGTCGCGATACTCGCACGCCTCAACAACAAAAAGGTCTGAACTCCCTTTTACGTAATTACTCTGAAAATCTTTGACGATTGAGCCGACTATCGCCGTGGGTCGCGCCGCACCCTCTACTAAGACCTTGGTGAGCATACCGGTGGTGGTGGTCTTACCATGAGTACCGGCCACGGCCACGGCCTTCTTCCCCTCCGACACCTTCCCGAGCAGTGCAAAGTATGAGAGCTGCTCCACCCCAAGCTCGCACGCTCGCGCTCGCTCTGGATTATCCTCGGGCACCGCATCACTGTAGACGAGCATGTTAGTATCGCTCGTCACATGCTCGGCCGCATGTTCAATAGACACCACCACGCCATTCTTCCCCAAGAGCTCGGTCGTTGGACTCGCCTCGCGGTCGCACCCAGTCACCACCGCACCCTGATCAGCACACAGCTGCGCCAATCCGCTCATCCCGATCCCCCCGATCCCCAAGAAATGTATCTTCTTGCCCTTAAGCTCCATAAGGCTATGGTATCACTTCGATCGAGCACAGCTCACCTGACATCATCGACGCGATGCGGGTGCGGAAGGGCTCGGAGTCAGCGCTAATGAGAAAGGTGGTGACGCCTGTGCCCTCCTCAGCAAACTGCGCAGCAGCGCGCTCGGCCACCGCCGTCGCTGGGTCAATGATCGTGAGGCCGGGCACGACGCGCTCGAAGATATTGCGCACGAGCGGATAGTGCGTGCAGCCAAGGATAAGCGTGTCGACGTGATTGAGATCCGCGCCCACAAATGCTGCGTGGATAGTTGCCTCTATCTCTGCCTCACTGACACCGAACTCGATCTGCCCCGCGAGCGGCTCGATCGCGAGCACCTCGATCTCCTTGCCGATCATCTTGAACGCATTTTGATAAATCTCTGCATTGATAGTCGCCGGTGTTGCAACGAGAAGTATCTTGGCTGACGAGTCTTTAAAGGATGCTACCGTCGGCTCGATCATCTCGATCATGTCTTTGGGTGCATTGCTCACCGCTAGCGCAGCCGAGACACTGTTGCAGGCGCTCACGATGTGCGTCGCACCGCGATCTTGCAAAAGGCCGATGGCTTGATGCGTGAGTTCAAGGAGCTCTGCTTGCAACTTCACTCCGTACGGTGCGTTCTTGATATCGCCGAAATAGACAATGTCGGCCTTGGGCAATCGTGCTCTTATCTCTTTCAGCACGGTCAGTCCCCCACTCCCCGAATCAAATATCCCGATCATCGTGCATTAACAAGTGCGACGAACTGGTCGTTGCGATCGTATTCATTTTTGAACATGCCAAAGGAGGCGAAGGCCGGTGAGAAGAGGACGGTGTCGCCCGGGTGAGCTGAGGCGAAGGCCTCGGCCACGGCCGCCTCGAGCGAGTCGAAGACTGACGCACCCTCGACAAACTCGAGCACGCGACTAGTGCCCGTGCCGGCGAGCATAATAATGCGCTTCACCTCCTTAAGCTTATAGAGGAGCTTATTCATATCGAGGTCTTTGTCGGCTCCGCCTATAATGAGGACCGTGTTCTTGGCCCCCACTGCCTCGAGCGCGACGAGTGTCGCCTCGGGGGTGGTCGAGTTGTTGTCGTTATAGATCTTAACCCCGCCCTTCTCACCCAAGAACTCCAGCCGACCTGGAACCCCAGGGAACGATTCGAGCGCCTCAATAATCACCGACTCTTCAATCCCGTACTCGCGTGCGGTAACATAGGCGAGCGCCGCGTTATAGCGATTATGCTCGCCGGGGATCCTGAGGATTACCTCTCCCGGGAGCTTCTTCTCGTCGGCAACGAGCATCTTCGACACGATGTGCTCGCCAAAGGCCTCGATGAGACGCGGGGCGCACTGACTACCCACAACGAGAATATCATCGGGATCTTGATACAAGAATATCTGCGCCTTATCGAGCAGGTACTGACCCAAGTCATTTTTATAATAATTCTGGTGGTCGTTATAGAAGGTGGTGAAGACCGCCACGTGGGGCGAAAGATTCGCCTCGCCGAGGCCCTGACACTGCCAGCTGTCGAGCTCGAGCACGGCGGTGTGCTCGGGCGTTACTTCATTTAAGAGTTCGAGATTTGAGACACCGCGCACATTGCCACCAAGCAAGACCGGCCGCCCCGCCGCGCGCAGGATGTGCGCGATCATATGCGTCACGCTCGACTTAGCACGTGTACCGGTCACCCCAATAGTCGTGATCTCGGAGAGCCCCATGAGGAGGTCGGCACTCATGCGCACGGGTATGCCATTCTTCTTCGCCTCGGCGATGTACGGTGACTCGAGCGGGACGCCCGCCGCCTTGAGGATCAGGTCGCGATCTTTGAAGTCTTCGAGGCGGTGCTCACCGAGAACGAACGTGATGTTTGCAAACGACTCGAGCTGCGCCACTGACGCGGCGAGCTGCTCGTGCGTCTTAAGGTCAGTAACAATGAGCTCGGCACCGCACTCGGCGAGATAGCGCGCGTCCCCTACTCCGCGGCCGAGGAGCCCGAGGCCCATGACGGTGATTTTCTTGCCACGAAAATAGCCTGACGCATTCATGTCAAACTATCGTAACGTATATCCTCTTACTTAGCACCTGCCTGCCAGCAGGTCGTACCCCACCAAAGAGACTAAAGACAACTCTGTGTTACCACCCTGTCTTCGTGAGCGTACGTGAGTATGGTCTTGGGCACCACCACCACCTGATACGGCTCGGTGAGCATCTGTGCAGTGAGGCAGTTCTCATTGGGCTTAGTAAGCGTGAGGTATACCTTGCGCACAACCCCATCCTCGATCCGCTCCACACGGATATCGTGCCCCGCAGTTGATTGTCGCCCTGCAAATACTGCAATCACACTCTCTTTTTCGAAGTCTATCTGTGGCGCGTCGCCGGGTGCCTCAAGTATGCGCCAGAGCAACGCGTAGTCTGCAGCAGACGTAATGAGATAGTTCTTGCGCTCTGTCTGGGTGGCGCGGGAGCCCTGCGCAATCTCTCTAACAGCCACCGTATCCTGCGGCCCCACAAAGAGGTCGTCATATACCACGGCAAAAGAGCCTATGGCTAGTATGAGTAAGCCTATTGCCACCACGACGGGCGTTTGTCGCATGTAGACAAGTATAGCAAGCATTTTCTCCGCACTACTCACTCTGTGTAAAACGAGTGCGCGCGCTAGGGGTCGAACCTAGGACCTTCCGAGTATCAGTCGGATGCTCTACCAGCTGAGCTACGCGCGCAAGAGGAACCTCTCGATACTAACAAAAAGTTGGTCTATTTTCCACCCTTCTTATGGAGCCCCTCTACATAAGCTTCTTCAGAGAGCTCAAATGGCTGTAACACCTTCTTCCTCCACCAGCCCCTGAGCGTAAGCGTGTGGCCGTGCATGCGGGCCGTGCATGAGCGGAGCGTCTTGCCGTCTGAGGCGAGCTCCCACGCCTCACTCGTACGACCAGAGACGCGCAGCTCGTAGAGCGGTTGGCCCTCGGCTCCCTCTACGGGGATACCGCCATACGGCTCGATACCAAGCACGTAGATCCTGCCTTTCGTATCTGAGAATACTCTGAGGCCCTCTTTCTTAAGAATGAGCGCAGCCCCACGGAGCACGTCGCTCTCCTGCATGCGCTCCTCAGGCGTATCACCCTCGTGATGGTTCTTACGCTTCCAGTCATTGATCACCAAGCCTGTACTGTATCCAGTCAACACTCCCTTCGAGAGGGAGATGTCGATGTTCCGACGTGCATACTCAGGGATCTCAAATACGCGACTTGAGGCCCCGCCCCGCCCCGCCCGCTCGAGCAGTGCACAGAGCTCCTCGGCTACTTGATCCTGCTTCTTCTCCAGATCTTCTCTCCGCAGCTCCATGCGAGCATCGTACCACAAGCACAAAAACGCCCTCAGGGGCGTTTTTGTTGTGAGTGTACTGAAAGATGTTGCTGCGTTCTTTTGTTCCGCCTATTCTGCTCCCGTTTGAAAGCTCACGTGTGGCTCTCAAACGACCATCGGGTTACGTTATCCGACTTCCGTGTGTTGGTTAGAGACAAACACAATCTCTCCTCATTCTTGCGAACAAGATCGACATGATAGGCCTTTCGAGCTCTATCGGTTCCAATTGGATATGTTCCACGAACAGCTTCCGCTACCCGTGCCTTGTTACGACTTACTCCTTGTCACTGAATTTGCCGTAGTCCTGCGCAAGGCAGACCTTCGGGCACCCCCAGCTCCCCTGAGTTGACGGGCGGTGAGTACAAGACTCGAGAACGTATTCACCCCGGTTTAGCTGACCCGGGATTACTAGCGATTCCGGCTTCATGAGGTCGGTTGCAGACCTCAATCCGTACTGGGGCTGGTTTTAAAGATTTGCTCCACCTTACGGTATTGCTTCTCGTTGTACCAGCCATTGTATTATGTGTGCGGCCCAAGGTATCAGAGGGACATGCTGATCTGGCGTCGTCCCTACCTTCCTCTCCCGTGAGGGAGCAGTCTCGCCTGGCCATATAGGCAACAGACAACAGGGGTTGCGTTCGTTACCCCACTGAAGGGAACAGTTCAAACCACGAACTGACGACGACCATGCATCACCTGTGCTACACCCTCGAAGGCTTCCCGGCTTTCACCGGGAATGCAGTAGCATTTCTAACCTTGGTAAGGTTGTTCGTTTGTCGACGAATTAAGCCACATAATCTACCGCTTGTGCGAGTCCCCGTCTATTCCTTTGAGTTTTAATCTTGCGATCGTACTACCCAGGCGGCTCGCTTACCGCGTTAGCTTAGTCTCACAGAGGGTCGATACTCCGTAAAACGAGCGAGCAACGTTG
>JACCDR010945052.1_pt1 | contig 42524 bp, 94 predicted proteins | sample 7446431 | NCBI WGS metagenome assembly JACCDR01 (sample SAMN15323443, study PRJNA562643) | freshwater metagenome | isolation source: river surface water | place: USA:Blue River Watershed | collected 2017-08-17
ATTTTTGTCGTATGAATCAATTTCTTTGTTTTGCCTGCTATAATCACCATGACGATCAAACTCTATCGTGGCAAATGCAACAATGAGCAGTATTACTTTGCAAGTCGCAATAATCGCGATGTTGCACTCTGTAGTATCAACAATGATCCGACAGAGGCCAAAAACTGGGAATTGTATTACAATTTCGGCAGTGGTTTTCATGGGGCAGATTTCCCCATTAAGAAAGCATTGGCCGATAATGCCAAAGTTTGGCTGGAAAACGGGCCTGCTGAATTTGTGATAAGTTTGGCACGGTAATCAACGGGAAAACTACCTTCAAAATACTCTCCAAATCGGAGAGTTTTTGTATGGGTACTTATTTTTTACGCTAAAAACGCACAATTTGGTCACGCCGTGAGCTATAATCTTCGGGACAGCATCGTTTTCAGGCCACTTTCTAGCATAAATTCCTACTGTTTACCCTACCCCAGAGGGGTAGAATTGTTGTTTTTCCTGCACGAAGCAAACGAAAAAAGCACCTTTTGCAAGTGCTTTATTTGCAGATACTTATGACTTTACATCATAAGCAACAAGGCACTATTCCACAATTGACGCTGGGAGCGTACAAACTTCATTTTTTCGCCAGTATCCTCCTGCTGCATTTCGGGGTGTACGTTCGCTGCCCGAATGGTGATATATTCCACCAATTCGCTATGCGAGAAATCTTCTCCATCTACCCAGAATTTCTTCCCACAGCTAGAAACTTCCATCTGGGTTCCGTCACCAAACGCAATGGTCATTGATTTGATCATGCCGATTATAGCACCAGCCACTAGGGAATTGACAATAAGTAGGGAGAAAAGATATTGTGCGGCGACTATCAATTTCAACGCGTGGCGTACTATAATCTTCGGGATAGCACTGGTATCCTCTGTACTATTAACAAGGGAAAACACCGAGAGAATAATACTCCCGGTGCCGAAATCATTGGTATTTCACCAATATTTTTCTTGTGTCCAGATTTCACGCAGTAAGCATTCGGAATTTCTACAGAAATTGACGCGTTATCTGTAGATTTAACCTTTGGCACTTACGTCAGGGACTCGAACCCCGCCACACACTACCATACAGTAGCGATGCTGATTATAGCAGGAGGGATAGCGAAATTGACCGCTGGCGACACAATAACTTTCTTTTACTTTCTCGTCAATTCCTGCGTTCTACGAGATATAATCACTGGGACTGCATTGCTCTATCGAGGTACTAACTGTAAAAACCCCAACAGGCACCTAACGGTGCCATTGGGAAAGAAGGATTAGATGGCGGAGAAAGAACATCAATTTGCCAGATTGTGTTAGGTAAAGGGAAGTCTATACCCGATCCCGCATGTGAATTTTGTATTCCCTTGCTAGTTACACCGACAAAATGTTAAATCTTCATGGCAATTCTCCAGTTTGTTAGATTCCGTCCCGCTGTAGCGGTAACTTCTACTGTGCTGATTATAGCACGAGATACGCGACAATTGACCGATGGTAAGAATATTCGCTATTTTTGCGATTCTGGCGGATTTCAATCAATCGACTAAGTCCCCATAATACGCGACCCTAACACGGCCCGAACAAAACTTAACAAAAAATGGTATCAATTTGTGGTGTTTGAGTGTTATAATCTCTGGGTCAGCATCCGGATTCCCATAGTCTGCGGCGGCATTATATCCTGGGCCGGCCCAAAATTGAGCATAAAAAGAAACAAATTTTCCCCGCAATTAACTGGCGGTGCCACCTATAATCTCTGGGATAACATCGAAATCCATAGGTGCCACAGGGAACCGAACAAAACCCGAAGTTCCACGGGGAACAATTGGGCTGGTGGAAACCCTGGCTAACAAAATCCGTACAAGATTTTTGTCAATTTCGCCGGTTCCTGGGATATAATCTGTGGGATAACATCTAGTAACGTGAACACACAGTAGCCTGGCGGCGTTTATAATTGAGGGAAATCGGCCAGAATGTGCAAAATACAGAAAAAAGAAAAAGGCGGTGCGTTGGGTCAATTGGTACGTGCGGCGTGCTATAATCGGCATGCCCAGTGACGATGACCCCAACGTAGGGGACACGAATGCGGGGCGAAAAGTTTGGAGTTTAATCGTATGTCGAAGTCTTTTGTGAATGCTGCTATTCTCGCATCGCTTGCCGCCCTCGGATCTGCGGAAACTGGTTTGCAGCGTGGGCGGCAGGAATCGCCGCTGAAGCGAAAAATGCGTGAAATGGTGGAAGGTGAATGTCTGTTTATTGTTGACCCGAATCTGACCGCTGAAGACGTTGCCGCTTTCAAGGCTATTCCTAGCAAGAATGCCGAAGAAAAGGCCGGCACGAAGTATGGGTCTTTTGAGGGAACCGTGCGTCCTATTCTCGGAAATCCGCCTGTGCGGACAAAGGATAAGGCCGGTGTTGAAAGTGTCTCACACCAGTACGGTTTGGATGAAAATGGCAAGGCTAAGTATTTCCGAAATCAGATCCTCCGTCTGGGTATTGGTGTTATTGGTGAGGCTATGCTTAATCAGGGGGTGAATCCGGTTTGTTTCGACCTTGGCGGTAACGAAGTCGAATACAATCCTGACCATATTGGGGTGTTTGTGTGGCGTGCTGACCCGTCCGAACGTAAGCTCCGCCAGAGGAACGCAAAGGGAGAAATCGCGGCTGATGACAATGCCGTGACCGAAATGCCGGGATAATCCGGTATGAATAGACAGGATAGAATCGTGAGAATCTTACTCACGATATTCCTATTAATCGTAGGAATCCTGAGTATTCTCTAGTCTAGTCCAATCCAAGGGAGAAACCGGGGAAATCCCGGTTTTTTCTCATTTTTATGACAATTGATTTGTCGCGGCGAAAAATAAAAATAAAAATTTTCGTCAATTTTTTCCAGGCCCAGGCTATAATCATTGGGTTTGCATCCTGTGTGTTCCCGGCTATTGTGTGCGGTTTTTGTACGGTTTACGATCCGGCCAATAACGGATATTAATATCCAGAATAGGATGACTTTTATTTACTAAGTACCCATATGTGCTTTTTAGGGTCGCTCGTAGTATACGTTTTTATAATAGGCTCAGTTAGGTTGGGTAATAGAGTGTAGAAAGCCTGGTACTGTTTCCTCAAGGGTAGTAGACCGCGATTTACCCCAGACCTAGGGTTTTGGTTTGGGAACTATATGATAAGAATATGACAAAATATGCCGGCCACCCGTATAGTAGTATAGGTTCCTCCCTCTGAGTTTTCTGTATTAGTTTCTCTGTATTCTAGTATGGTATTTAGCTCTGTCGTATAAGTTATATTATGTGAAATTACGATGGGATCTGTCAATTTGGCGGGTTCTGGTGCTATAATCGTCATCGGTGCCAACGGTGCATTGAAGTATAGGATTAAGAAACCCCGCGAGAATTATCCCATGAAGTTTGATTCTTTTGTCAATACCGTTCCTCTCCGCTTTGCTTTCAAGGATATTAAGCCGGGGCTGTATCATTCAGATCGGTATAAGAGTCATCACTTTTTTCTGGTGACTGGCAAAGTCACGCTGCTTGATAATAAGATGTGGCATGGTATCTATTTCATTCATGGTAATGGTGAGGTATCTGGCCTTTGCGAGTCAGAGAATCTTGAAGCTCATGTTTTTACCCGATATGAGGCTGGCACGCGTGTTGTTTTTACTCAGGACTAATGGAGACTAACTGATGCCATTCGTGACAATGATTTCAGACACACAAATTCCTGAATACTTTTCCATCTTGAATCTGGAAGGTATTAAGTTTACGCCGTATTATATTGATACTGGCGGTGTGAAGATTTGTCTGGACAATGATGCTGACCTTGAGAAATTTCAGGCTGCCTGTCTTAAGGCAAGCAATAAAGAAAATGCATTTGGCATCATTTCTAGATATAACTTCGTCAAGTCTCTGCGTGTGGGTACTAAGGCTGTTTATATCTGTCCCATTATTCAGCACCGCTTTAATTGCGAAGTTGTGCGATTTGAGGATATTGAGAAGCCAAATGAAACAACCAGAGTAACTCTGTTGAATCAGTTGACTGGTACTATTTTGGCACACAATGTTCCTATTCGTAATCTGTACCCAATGACCATCTAAAGGAATCTCAGATGCCACTCGGAATTAATGTTCCTCAGCGTCACTTGTTTGCTGTCAGTTGTGCTTTGCAACTTGCCGATATTTTGTGGGAAATTGGTAATGAGAGTGATGCTCTCGATGACGATTTTGACGAACCTATCTTGGTGATGCTTAAGGATCTTGGGGAAGAAAAGGAAAGGATGTTTAGAGCAATAGTGGCTCATGCCGAGATTGTTGGTGGTCAAGCCGCTATTATTGAGCGTTGGCGTTTTGTCAACGAAATGTATATTGCTCAAAAGGTGGTATATTGTTATGATTTTAATGACAAGAAGCCACGCTGCGTCATTGATATCCTTGATCGCGGCCAACCTCGCAATGAAGAAACCGTTGTAACTTTGAAGATCAATGGTATCTACGTTCATAGCCGTATGAAAGAATTATCTCCTCTTAAAAACTAAGATGCACATAATCACCGGCACCCAATACCGTTCTTTTATGGCTGATAAGAATCAGCGGTTTGGTCAGGCTTTGCTTAATAGTCTACCACGCGATGTTTATGAGGAGTGGAATGAATGGAATTCTGGTGCTATGACCGATCTTTTCTATGAGTCTGATACGTTTCAGGCTATTGAGCTGGCATATAAGCATTTTGGTCACTTTTTCTCTTTTGATTGGAGCCGTTAATGTCTACCGGAAAAAGTTCAAGAATTACTGCTGCTGAGGCCGCAGCTAACACACAAACGTTTTTAGATGCGGAGGCCGACAAAATTCTTGATGAGATTTATTGTCTTATCCGCCAGATGTCTGAGGGAGAATGGTCTTGTGCTTATTTTCAAGTTCTAAAGTATACAGGCCCAATCTTTGATACGATTTGTGATGATTTGAGAGCTGCCGGATATAAAATTAAATATGACGCTAATAGTTTCATGATTTCATGGGAGCATCTGAAGAATCCATCTAAGGAGTCTAATGAGCACGTTTCTAACTGATGAGCAGATGAATAATATGACTGCCGGCGATATTCGTAGTATTACTGCGAATAAAATACTGGCAAAGGCTGACCCAAAAGTAAAGTACACTTATCAGGAAATTCTTCAGAGTGCTTATTGGGCAGCACAAAAAGAACAAACAAGCACTGTTAGTTATGTCAATTTTAAAGATGAGGAATCATTGGAGCAAATCTCTATGGTCCTTGCACTTAAAGGCTTCTGGCATGTACGCTATGAAGTAGAGAATGGTACTGATTTTCATGTCAGTTGGAATCCCTTAGCACAAGGTTACTAGGATTATGAATACTGAAACACAGGTAAACGAACTTCTCGCATTTGTTATTGGCAATCTCAAGGAACTCAAGTCTTTTGCTCTTGAGTATTTGCCGATTTTGGCAAAGGAAATTGTAGCCTACGAACTATATAGTTCAATAACCATTGGAATCATTGCTCTTGTAGTTATTAGCATTGTCTATTATCTTTTGTATCGTCTTTATAAGAGCGAAGTTAAAGAAAGGACAATCCAAGTAAGCGGCCCACCACTTCTCTTAATTTGGTTGCTATGTACAGTTATTGCCACCGCTGTAATTGGCTCCGAAATCTTTGATATTATTAAGACTCTCAACGCTCCTCATCTGGTTATCTTTGAGAAGATCACAAGTACTTTTTAATTTTGCGGAGTAATCCTGCGGAGCATTAAATCAATGGAACTTATCCGCTTCACTATCTGGTCCTACAATCTATACCGTTATGGTGGGCTAGATGAAAATGAATGGATAGAATTCCATTCTGATCATAGGGCCACCAGCATGGTCTATAATCAGATTGTGAGCAAGCTGTGGAATAAGTGGTTGGATCAAGCAGCTAATGCTGCGATTAAAACAAAGGTCACAAAGGAAACGAAATGAGTATGCAAACTAATGATAAGATGAGTGACGTGGTTAATGCTGTGGCCGAAATTCTTAAGAACAATCAGGCCATGCCCATTAATAAGATGCCAATTTTGGCTCAAGAGATTATTGATTATGCTGTAGTGAGTAATCTAATTGGCTTAGGTATTGCTCTTCTTGTAGCGTTTGGATTTACATTGACGGCGGCAAATATTGCAGACAATAGTTCTGTGACAAAAGAAGAAAAGACGACCGTCCAAATATTTTGGTCTTTGGGGATATTTGCCGCATGTGTGCTTATTTTTATCTTTAGCTCAATTTTGCTACGGGCAATGACCCAGCCCAACATTTATATTATGCAGAAGATAACAGAGATGCAGAAGGAATCAAAGTGACAACAAAGTTTATTGAGAAGCTATATCGCCGGGTGTTTTGTCGGCATGGCCTATTTTATCTAGACGAAAATGTCTATATAACTCGCAAGCATGCACAATCAGCTTATATCTGTATTAGTAGTGCCGGCCAAATTGTTTTGGCGTTTCCGCATAATCTAAGCAGCATTTCTATTACGCCGCGGCATGAGCCACAGGAAACTTTAAAACATTATGTGAAGTTTCTGAATCAGATAGCAACTTACGAGGTCTAATATGAAGAAGTGTACAGCATGTCAATGTTTCTTGTGCAGCATTGTTAAATGGTTTACTTTAGGCTGGATGCTCGCAATTGCGATTTCACTTACAGTTAAAATTGTAACTGCGATTACATCATAAGTACCCATTTGGGCATTTTAATATACGCCCGGCAACCATATTTTGTCAATTTACGCTCTTGGCGTGCTATAATCGGCACGACCACGGAGATTTGTTCTATTAACAGGCTTTTTGGAGAAAGTAATGAAGATTACTCTTGAGGAAGTATGTGCTAGTCATTATGGGTATTGGATTACTGATTCTGGCGAAATTATCGACGTAGAGGGTCGGCACGAAAATCATACCGTGAATGGTATGTATAGTGAAACATTTGATGCTGGCTGGATTCGTGTCGTTAATCTAAGCGATGCGTTTCTTAAAAAGACTCGCTATGGTGTTGAGGGTCGTACTAGCAAGATTACTTTGCCGGCTCTTGAAACTGTTTCAAAGCTTGTAAAGAAACTTAGTGCTGATACTGTTCTGGTTGAGGTTCTTATTACTGAAAAGCGGCGGAATCTCATTAGTGAAGAAGTTCCCGCCAAGAATGTTTATTCTGTGATGCGTCCTCACGTGGCTGAAACAGCCACGGTATAAGAGAATTTTTTAAGAAAGGAATTACATGAGTCTCTCAAAGGATCTTGAGATTTTAGATCCACACTTCTATTGTGCTGGAGATTGTTTTGACGAGTCGTGTAATGAAGAATATGCGGAACGGATTAAACCTGTAAAGACAGAAATCGAGCTGCATATCATTATTGGATTTACTAGTCGTTTGTCTATTGTCATTCGCCCTACTTGGCGATGGGGTAAGACTTACAATAGTAGGGGTTTTGGATTCATTAGTATTGGTCGCCCCGGCTGTCACTAAAGGAGCCAAATGATTTTCATTGATGTATTGACTGTTATCGGATCTGTTCTCATGCTTCTTTTCATGATCTCTGCCTGTTTTATAGGGCTGAAGAGTATTGAGCAGCAAGTTTTGCCAGAACAGATAAGAACGCGAGTTAAGATGCTTGTCGTTTTTCTTAGCATTTTCATGTGGTCATCTCAGATCTATATGATCTTTCAGTTTGTCCGGGCTAGTTTCTAAAGGATTCATATGGTAATTCTTGACATATTTGTGGCTATGTTTTTCACTCTTTTCTTTTCTTTTATTTTTGCTATGCATTGTGAAGAGATGTATAGACACTATTCAACTTGCTATATACATAGTGCAGAAGATGGCAATCCTTTGATTCGCTGGACTGTTGCCCTTTTCTTCACTTCACTTGGTGTAATCGCTTTCCTGTATCTTGGCATTCGATTCATTGCCCTGCATCTTTCATAAGGCTTATCAAATGATTTTGCTAGATCTTGTGACCACTTTGCTTTTTACGCTTTTTTACATCATCATCATAAGTATGTGGCTTATTTCTCGCCATGAAAGTTGTAAAAAGATGTGCAATCAAGGTTATGATGGGCTTTACGATTTTGCTTGGTCTTCTGTATTTGCCCTAGTTAATATCGTGTTGCTTATCTATATTATTGTTCGTCTTGCAATGTTTTCTGGAGCTTCAGCATGAATTCAGCTTTGCTTGCCGTTCCTATTATTCTAGCTTCGCTGGCTAATAATAAGACCAATCCGCGTCCTCAAATTCCTGATGTAGATATGGATAAGTTTTTTCTTGTCTTGCGAGAGCAGGAATCTGGCGAATATAAAACTGTAGAAGCGATTCCGTTTGGAAAAGACGGCGGGGACAATGGCAAGGCCATTGGACCTTTTCAAATCTGGCATTCTTACTGGACTGATGCTACAGAGTTTGATAAGACTATTGGTGGGAAGTATGAGGATTGTCGTCAACTAGAGTATAGTAAGAAAGTTGTGCGGGCGTATCTTAAGAGATACTGCAAGAACTATAAGAATTTGGAGCAAATGGTTCGCGTGCATAATGGCGGCCCAAATGGCTATCGAAAAGCATCTACACTTAAGTATTATCGTCAGTTTATGAAGAAGTGGAACTCGACGACGGAGATCAAGTGAAAAAGAAGAATTATCGCCGGCCTAACACCAATCGTATTGCGATTATTCATCGCAATCAAGTATTCATCCTCAATGTAAGTAAGAGTGGAACAATTTTCCAAAAATCAACAGATAGTGACACTATAGGTATTGTTGATGATGATGGAAGAATGTTGATCAGTGAAGAGCTTTTGAGAGCGTGGTGTAAACCTATGCATTCTCTTGTTTTGGAAAATGGTGCGGCAGAATAATGTTGCAACAGCAATTGAATAAAGCGGAAAAGGCGGCACTAAGATTGCTTGCACGCGGCGGTGCCAGATATGGTACTAGAATTGCAGAGATGCGTTCTCTGAAAGCACGTGGAATATGTTACGCACACGATAAAGGTCCAGCCTTTAATAAAGGCCGTTTTACGTGGCGACCTACTAAGTATGGATGGGAAGTAATCAAGGAGCTTATATGACGTTCAGTTTTACAAAAGATGAAAACGCTGGAATTGATTACTTTTGCGTAAATGGCAAGAGGGTAGCTTTCCTTTCTAAGGAAACAAACTATCATTGGCATCTTGTCGATGAGATCCACTCTCATATGTTGAGAGATGAAGATTACCATGAGGGTGAATATCTTAAATTGTCTCTGGTAGTAGATGACGCTGCTAAATTTTTAAGCCGCGTAGCATCATGGTTTGAAGTTTATCAGGATCTTCTACCTTCTGAATTTACGGAGTAACATGAAAACTGCAAGTGAAATGAGAGAGATTCTAGCAAATACTGCAAAGACAAAGCAGACTTTGCAAGACATTGAAGATAAATTGCTTGAAAGAATTCGTGTCGAAAATATTGGACATATTACTTATCCAGTTGATTCTCGCGAATTTTCCCTATTAAAGGGATTACTAGAAAAGAAGGGGTATGACGTAAGCTACGCTCCTAATTCCAAACCTTTTGTCTCAAATATGATTGTGAGTTGTTGTTAAAATGAAAAATCGAAAAGACTCATACACTAAAACGTTTGCTAATGGCGAGACTCATCTAAATTTACAAGTTGATCATAGTATTTTTAAGAAACAAAGAAGCTTTCCATTAGGTACTTGGATTCTTTATGAGATGGAAGTAGCTCAAGTTAGTGTTCTTGATAAAGAACAAAAAGTGATTGGCGTACAAACCGGATTTGCTTCAGTTTATAGCCGCCATGGAATCAAATGTTTTCCTCTAACTGCTGTAAACCATAACTGGGCTGATTCATATCAGCGGCTATACAATAGAACTTATGCGGAGCTTAAAGCTCGATTTAGGGGTTGTCTTCAGTTTTCAATATATCAATTTTTTGTTGATCATTTTGAACGCTGCATGGCACTTAAACATGAAAAGCGTAGAGCAGCTTTCTTTAGCAAACTGCAAGCAGATCTTTTGACTCTTTCTAAACTAAAGAAAAAAGAGTGCTTGTTATTTTTTGAGACCTAAAAAGCTGCAATTTACGCCGTTGTCGTGCTATAATCGGCACGCCACGCGACAATAATCTTGAAAGGCTCTATGAAAGTATTCTGGTTTCATAAACATTGCGATATCCCAGAGTTAATTCTAATGATGACAAGGCGTGGATTTTCTCAAGTTTATGTTGAGACTGTAGGTAAGTCTCACGATCAAATTCTTGAAGATGCTTGGAATATTGCTTCCGCATTAGAAAGAGTAGGCGGCTTTATTAAGCCCGTGGTGGTTGGTCCTATTCATAGTTTAACTGAGGAAATGGACCGCAAGTTTACAAAGAAAAGTATCCGAACTACCGGATTTACGTTTGAGCAGTATGTAAATGATGTATCTGGAGTCTAATAATGATTGTCCTTCAAATTTTTTTGACACTCTATCTGCTCAATTTTTTTGCTAGAGCTGTTAATGAAGACCAGTATAATGAAGACCAGTATGGAGATTTGAAAGGCGGAGTTGTCAGTGGGCTGGTACATTTTGGTTTTCTAGTTGCTTCAGTTTACTTTGTTTGGAGAGGCGTTTGAATGTTGACTATCCTCAAAATCTTCTTGACCCTATACCTTATAGGAGTCTTTATGACTGCTCCAGCAGCTACTCATGAAACTAGAGAAATGAGTTTGCTCGAATTTCTTGTTCACCTTTTCTTTTTCTTTGCCACAATTCACTTTGTTTGGAGTGTTTAAATGCTCAAGGTTCTTGTCAGGTATGATAATACAGCGTTTGAGAAAGCTCCGCTGATTAATTGTCCTATGGGCTATCTGGTTGGTGTTAATCCTCTTAATGGTGACGTATATGTTGCCACTGGAGAGTATAAGAACGACAAAAATTGGTATGATTGCTGTCAAATTGTGCCGAATTCGTGTGCGTTTTTTGACGAGGATTTCGATCATAGGCTGATCCCTGAGATTAATGATTTGTGGGCGGCTTGCCTATATGTTAGGGATCATTTTGATAAGTCTTTTGTTGATGAGGCTCGTAAACTTCGTAATGCTTGGTTGAAGGAAATGTGGCCTGAGCAATACTATAAGTATTTTCCAAAGGAACGTCCTAACGGGGCTTGAATCATGATCCGACTTGAAAAGACTGATTTTGGATGGCAGATTCTTATCAATAAGAGAGTGGTGGCAGAGATTGTAGAATTGAATGGTGTGTTTGGATTTGTTTTCATGAGTGAAACACTTGGTAATCAAGATGCTCGTGATAGACTAAGAAAGCGGCGAAGCAGTAATCTTGGCGATTTGTTTCGCGAAGTGCGTAATGCTGCGGTTGTTAGTATTCTTGAATCGTCGGATGATTGGCTGCGAATTACTGAAAGTTAATCTGAAATTGAAACGGTGTATTGTTATCATGTCTATCAAGTAAAGTAATACTTTACTATTAAATTGGGATCGTAGCTCAGTTGGTAGCAGCAACGAACTTTTAATTCGTAGGTCAAGGGTTCGAACCCCTTCGATCCCATTAGAGTTGTCGTATAAAGAAAGATATTAGTGCTGTCTTAAGCCTAATATTAGTACGCCGGCAATTTCTGCCCGGAGATGTAGGTGCAAACCCTGCTAACTCTTTTTCTAATAAATTGTAGCTAATATTGACAATTTAGTCTCGGCTGGTGCTATAATCAGCACGGCGGGGACAATCCCGTCTATTAATAGGAGTTATTAATGGCGAAATTTTCTTTTATTGGTGATACGCACGGCGATAATGCTGCCTTCCTTCGTCAATTAGAAGCTGGCCTGCAAAATCACTCTCATACTATTCATGTTGGTGATGTTGGCGTTGGAATGCCCGGCGTAGAAGATTTGAATACAAACGCGGCATATCTTCGCATGTTGTCTAATGCAAAGACTCGTGGCCTGACCGCGGGCTTTATCAGAGGAAATCACGATAATCCTGATGTGTGTGAAGCGACGCAAGGATATCTTGGAAACTCTAACTTTTTTGTCATCGACAATATTAAGGTGCTTCTAATTTCTGGTGCTAAGTCTATTGATGCTGATGGTCGAGTACCGGGAATGAATTGGTGGGATAGGGAACAGCTTTCATATCAAGAGCTGTACCATTTGTTTCAGATTTACAATCTGTACCGTCCTGATATTGTTGTAACTCATTGTGCTCCATCTTGTTTTGTTCAGGCTATGGGCATTAAAAACATTGACTTGTCGCCAACTATTTGTCTGTTTGATCAGATGATTAATCTGTATCAGCCCACTATGTGGGTCTGTGGTCATTATCATAACAGCGAGACTTATCGTCATGGTCGGACTACATTTAGGTGTGTAAATATTGGAGAAAGATATGAAGTTGCTCTATGAGTTTTTAGACGAACAAAAAATTCAGTATTATGTACATGACAATCATGTGATTACGCCGCGTCGTATTTTGGGAATGGATGATTTTCCCAAGGATGAAGCAACTTTGCGTCGTGATATTGATACTTTTCGTCGACTAATTCAACTCACTGAAAAGTATTCTAAGACGATGGATCTGATTAAAGAGGTTGCAAGCGATTTTAGTATTCATGTAAAGTTGGAGCACAACAGTAAAATCGCTGAAAATGCTATGAAGTTTGAATATCTGGAAAACTATTCGGGCGTTGTATATTGTGACGCTGTTTTTAAGGATATTCCGCTGACAACTAGCGTGCTGTCTAATGGACAATCTGTCGAAAATTGGATTGAACAAAATCGTTCATTGATTAATTGGAGCAGCGGTCCGTGGGATAAAAGTAAGACAAAGGCAATTTCAGTAAGCCGCCATGCCGACGCTTTGTTTTTTGATGAAGCTGCTAAAGCATCTGTGATTCAGAAATATGCCAATAATCTTTTAGTTTTGGCCAATCCGATGACTATGGTTGTTCTTCCAAACAATACAGAGTCTATTGAGATTTTTGAAAAAACTCTGAGAGAAACGGAGCGGTATGCCTCAATTGCTGCATTTGAAATTCTGGCGGACGGTCTGGTTGAGCTGAGTTAGTTTTATTCAGTAAAACCGCTATAACAAATCAATTACGTCGCCCGGCGTGCTATAATCAGCACGCCGGGAATTTCCCCGCTGTCGCAATAAAAAGGATTTTATGTCATACTCTGAATCTGGAACTGATATGTTTGCTATTGCAGATCACAAGGAACGGCTTGTGGGCAATGCCGATTTTAAGTCTACTGTAGCGAATGCTATTAACGTAGCACTGAATCTTGCAGATCGTCTGAATAAGATGAATATTCCAGAAAGCTGGAAGGATATGACTATTCGTTCCCTCACTAATCTTTCACAAAAGATGTGGAGTAATGGAAATGATCAATCCCTTCATCTTGGTCCTGCCCTTAATGAGGCTCGCTGGTTACTTAAGTATGCTCCCAAGTCCGCCAACACTCTTGTAATGCATATTAGCTGGAATGCTGAGCCTGCGGCTGGCATTAGATCTGGAAGTAAGAAGATTACGGTATCTGTTGAAGATGCTGAGAGTTTTGATCGGATGTTTGAAATGGCTCAGCAGATGAATGAAATGTGGAATGATGGGTATGATCGAGTAAGTTTTGAGATCTCATAATGAAACAGAATCCACGTATTGCGGCTTATCCGCTAGAAGAACAAAAGAAAATCTACGCTGAGCTAGCCAAGATCAATGAGATCACCAATTTGATTTGGGAAACTCAAGCTAAAGCGTGCCTTGCATTTGATCAACTCGGAGATAGTAAATACGATTTTGTTTCTGAGAAAAAGAGACGGCTTCGTATATTGCTTGAAGATACCATGCTAGGTATTGAAGAAACGATTATCCTTCTACCGACGAAGCCTTAAAAAAGCCTGTGACCTATGACCGCTAATGATCGAATTGCTCAATTGACTATCAGACTAATCGAGTCAACCGGAACAATAACAAAGTTAACGGATACTCTTAATGCAAATCGAAGAGTTTTGAATACGACACTCAAAACTTTGCAAGACACGCAAAAGAAGTTAGAGACTCTTCAGAAAGAGTATAATAGATTGAGGGAAGAAATCACTCAACCTCGCTGTCATTCTTGCAATGAGGAGTTAGGTGATAATTGGTGTGCTGATTGTGCTGGCAATGCCGGCAAAGAGCAGATTGAGGCGTTGACAAAGAGGATTCAAGAGTTAGAGAAAGGACGATGATATGTGCCCTAAATGTCATAACACCTGTGTAATTTCCACTGTCGTCTGTGGATTGTGTGAAGAAAATCTGCCGCATTCTAGTTGCGATGACACTTGGACTTGCACTAAGGAGTGTGATTGCCGACCTCTCAAAAAGTTTAATTATGACAAGGCTCTTTCTAGTAAGTATATTAATCCTGTTTCAAAGGGCTATCTTACTGGTAAAGAGAAGTTGCTGGCTATGTTGGTAAAAGAGTGGAAGTAACAAAAGGCCCCTGTGGTGAAACAGGCAGACACAACGGACTTAAAATCCGTAGGCCCTAATAAGGCCGTATAGGTTCAAATCCTATCAGGGGCATTAACTGACTGCTACGCAGTATAGCTTGTAGTGTTGAGGTCCAATCACCAGAAGAATGATATCTAATATCTGGTGGCGGCACGCTGGAAAATAATAACCGGAAGCGTGGGTTCGATTCCCACCAAGCTATTTTAGGTCGATAAACTTTCAAGGAAACTTATGAATTATTCAACAGCAGAACAAATGGCGGAAAAGCTTACTAGTTTTGTTCATCAGTTTCCAGAATTTACAACTAAAGATGAATTGCCACGTACTCATATTGAGGAAGATTACCGAATTCATCGGTGGTTTCCAAATATGTCAGCATCTGACCATGAAATTGATTGGGCTCTTCCCACAATTAATGTGATTGGTATGATGCCACCAGTCTCATGCATTGAAGAAATGATAAGGTTGCGGAATGCTCAATATCCAGATTGCAAGATTATCTTTTATCTTGATGGAAATCTTGGTACTTGCTCGTTCTATGTCCGTATTGCAATTAGTCTAAAGAAGCAATAATCATGCAAAAGTTTATTGAAAAGTATGAAGCGGAATTCTTGGCCGGGACAATAATTTTAGCTATGATCCTAATTATCGGATCAGTCATTCTATATGACAATTATGAACGTGGGCTTCGACTTTCTGTGAAGGATGCTGTAGTAACATATAAAGGCTATCATATTAATTCTAGAGGCATTCCGATCTACCAACTAAGAATTACAGGTAAAGACCGTAATGGTAACGAACGCTCTTTTGATTATCTGGTAGATCATGATGACTATAAGCGATTTTCTGTTGGTATGAAGTGGTAAAAATTATCAAATCCCCATAAGCCATTATGGCTATTATTGTGCGGTATTGAAACATTAAAGCAGTAATCATGACAATAGTAATTAAAGCAATCGGTATGGCAAATGAGCATCATCGCGGTCAGTTTCGTGCTGATGGTAAGACAGCATATTTTATGCATTGTCTTAAAGTAGCGGAGCTACTAGAATCATACGGTATTGTTCAGCATAATATTCTTGCTGCTGCGTATCTGCATGATACGCTTGAAGATACTCTCATTACGGCTGATGAGATTATTAATGGTTGCGGCCAAAAGGTCTATGATATTGTCAAAGAATTGACTAATGAGCATAAGTCTAAGGACCAAAAGCATACTGCTCAGATTAAGAAAATGCATGTCGCTTCTGACGAAGCAAAAGTTATTAAGATTGCGGATCGTCTGTGCAATGTGATTGATTCATTGACCACTCAAACATGGTCGGAAACTAAGATCATGGTCTATGCAAATCAGGGACTTGAACTTATGGATGCGATGGGCACTATTCCTGATTACGGCAAGGCTCTTGAAATGAGGGCTAGATTTGTGCTACGGCAAATTGTTGGCTATAATGAGGAATAATATGCGTTGGATTATTGGTGATATTCATGGTTACTTTGATAAGCTCACATCTGTTCTAGATCAAATTCTAGCAACGGATAGTGAGCCTACTTTCATTTTTCTAGGCGATTATATTGACCGCGGGCCTGATTCTAAAAAGGTTATTACGCGGCTAATTAATCTTGACAAAGAATATAAGTGTCATTTCCTGATGGGCAATCATGATTCTATGCTGTGCCAGATGCTAGATACATCACACGGCGAGATGATGAATTATGATCCTCTTGACTGTCTGATGAGAAACGGCTTTGCTAATACTGCGTCTAGTTATGGGTGCGGGCCTAATGAAGTTGTTGATGTAATTAAAGCGGACGCGGATCATTTTGCCTTTTTTGATTCGCTCAAGTTTTTATACGTAGACGAAGATATCTGTGCGGTTCATGGTATTTTTGATGAAACGGCGGCATCAGAAGCTTTATACCATCCTAAGAAAGTCTACGCGTTAGATTATCTTCTATGGTCACGACCAACCGAATCATATATTAACTCCATGAGATATGGCGACCGCATTCTATATCATGGTCATAGCCCAACACAGCTATATAATTCCGACAAAGTAATTTTCGGCCCATATGTTCGTATGGTAGATACCGGCAGCTTTTTACCCGGCGGCACATTAAGTGCTATTTGCCACGAAACATCTATTACTGTCACTTCTAACTAAGTCCCCATTTGGAGATTTGCATGCTTGGCGACGAATTACGCTCTATGGTTAAAGCTCAGCGACTTAAAAAAGAAGCTGACGAAGAAAATATTTTTGAGGCCATATGGGAGAACTTTAAAAAAGAAGCTACTAATCGAGCTATAGCTGGCAATGAAGACTGGGTGTTTGATGTACTACCATTTTTTGTGGATCGCTTTATCAAGAAATGTCAAGCTGAAAATATCATAGTTGTCAAAGTTGGTATTCCAACTGAAGGTGGGCCTGGAAGCATGACTTATATTACTGTTTCATGGCCTATTGAATCATGATTATTACTAGCCAATTTATCATGCGTATGATTGCTAGATATTGTAATAATATCTCGGTCGAGCAGATGAAAAAATATATTATACGTTTTGATGCTTCTAGTGATAGAAAGCTTGATAGAAAGTATTTGGGAGAAGGATTTAGTTTTGACACCAATGATGTGAGCAAAATATATCTGTATACTGAAGCAGATACAACCTTTAAAGTCTGGTCTGCCTTTGACTTAACGTTTGAGTATTATTATACTGAGGAATTGCTTAATTTTAACTATTTCTTTTTCACAAAAAATGGGTTTGAGTATAAGTACAACGTGAGAGATTTTTCTGGTATTTTATTACAATATATTGTGACAAATTCAGACAGCGGACGTGAATACATGATGCCTTCATCTGAAATTAGATACGTGACCCTTAAGGCGAGTCATGATGCATAATATTATATTTTCGCTCGCAGAAGTTGCGTCGTTTTTGCAGTATATAGATTATCAAATACGAACAACAGGTCTATCTAGATATAGAATGAAAGTATATTTGCATAATAACGACTCAATAGAATATAATTTTGATTTACCAGCCTTAATTGATGGTGGCCGTGTAAAAGCAATACATATTTATAAAGATAACTACAAGTTATATTATGTTTTAACGCCGTTTGATATTTTATTTCATAGATTATTTATTTATTTATTGTAATACAAATACCCAACTCGGTCGTTGTACTATTTATTTATTAATTAAAACAACTCGTTTACAATTTACACAGCGTAATTGGGTGGGTAAAATAATCTATCAGGGTGTTTTTAATAATGGCATGTGGACTTCCCAAATTACTTCAGAAGATATATGTGGAGTTGAATTACAATGGGAATGATTGAGCCTCCGACATATAGGACTATGGCTAAAATGATAGTCATGTCTGGTAGATTCGTTAACAATGTAAAAGCTATATCACATTGGGGTAAAGATGAATTTATACGATCAGTTCCCGCTACCTCATTATTCACTGAAGAAAAATTGCCTGCTGGCGATTTTCAGATTCATTTGACTGAGTCAACTGACAAATTGCTTTCTATTTTTTATACTGCGTTTGATCTTAGATTTTTTCACTATCTTGATTCTTATTGGTGTAATGGAAGTTTTACTCCGTCTGTCAGTTTAAAAGTCAAAAGATACGGATGGGTTACGTTTTCCTCATTGCTTTTAAAAGCTCGTCGTATTGATTATAAATGTCTTTATATGGGACAACCCGTATATTGTGATAGTTGCTCGATAGAAGCCGTGGAGCTATTATAATGACCGTACACGATCTCTTTAATTTTATTCAATCATTTGGCCGTGTATTATCGTCGTATTGCGATATTGGAATTATCAATGAATACGCAAATATTCATTTAACACTTAGCCATGTTTATCGTCTGCCATTTGAACATGAGTTACCAGATTTTGATATTTTGTATATTGCAGATAAGCCCGGTGACTTATCAAATGTAGGTGCTAAATTAATCTTTAGTAAAACCGATTATCTTTTTTATAAATTTTGTTTTCCAAATCCCAAGGCGGCGTATTTTCGGCTCCATTCATTACATTCTCAAAGAGAGAACGGATGTTTTGCAGGTAACGAGATTATTAGATCAATTGATATCCGCACACCTCGATACTCTGTCTCAGCATTTGAATTTACTCTAAAAGATATTGAAACTTTTTATATTGATTGGGAGAGATATCCATTTGCAAACTGATATGGAATCACGTATTTTAGAGCTTCTTGAAGATAATAAAGGCTCGCTTAATGAAAATCAGATCTGGACTAATCTTCTTCTACAAGAAGATTTGGAGTCTATTAATAAACGCAAGTTTGCTGATTATATCAATGAAATCAATTATACGCTTGGTGTATTAGAACAAGCGTCAAAAATTCGTGTATTTCAACACTGGTTTCAAGGTAGACTGCGTAAAATTTACGCCACAACTAAATAATGAGAACAATTTAGCGGGTCGCGGTGCTATAATCCGCAGAGCCACGCAAAATGCTGGTTAGCACAATTTCTCTAAAAGAATGATTAAAGAGCGTAACCATGAAACTTTTTGCTGTATATGTTTATTCAGGTGACCTATGTGGAAATCGTGAAATTTATGGCCCTATGGGATATTTTACTGCTCCGTCATTAACAGACGCACAAACTCAATTTCCAACAGGAGCCTTTGTAGGTTATATCGTTGAAGAAGTCACGATTACTAACGCGACGCAATTGTTTAATTCGCTAGAGAAACAAATCGAAAAAGGAAAATTCAATTGACTACTACTATTGAAAAGCCCGTGGCATTGCCAACTAAGACGCGTGAACAAAATATTGAGGAGCAAGTTCTCAAATCTTTGGGTACGGTGCCGGGCTATCTTCGTATGAAGATTATTCCTCTCTTTGACGATAATTTTCGCGTCAATGTTTTTGTTGTTGTCAATCATATGGAAAGCCGTATTGTTGATGATATTCGAATTCTGTATAGTTTCTTTATTACTGCTGATAAAGCTGGTAATATTATGGCAAGTTCGCCAAAGCTTCGCTGATTTCAATCCATTCCGAAAGGCTATGCCCTATGACCACTTACGAATTGTTTCTTGCTAGTATTAAGCGTCATGCGGAATGTGATGAGACTGAATTCTTTGAGCAGCTTGCTATTGATCTTGGCAATTGTAATGCTGACGATGCCATGTTCCTTTGGTACGCTAATCAGCGTAGCTGGTTCAAGCCTGAAATGACAGATGAGATTCTTAGTAATCGCACTATTCAGCGTCAACTTTTGACTGGCGAATTGAAGTGGAATGCAACCGCAAAGAAGTTTGAGCAAAAGGCTGCTATCGCAACATAAATCATTTATTGGACTGTAGCTCAGCTTGGTAGAGCCCCAGATTTATAAATTGGTTGCCGTGGGTTCAAATCCCACCAGTCCTATTAGGAAAACATTAATGCAAGATTATTCAATAGTAGCACATAAAGTATTGAGCAAAGTCACAACTCAAGAGCAGCTGGATAAGAGCTATCGTACGTTATGTTCTGCAATAGATTTGCATGAATTATTTATTGAGAGGAATTTGGATTGCAAATGCACTATTTCTCAAATTAACGAAGAAAAAGAAAAGGTACGAAAGCTTTTTAAAGCTTTTGCCACTCAAAATAATTTAATCTTTCCTCCTGAACTATTTGCCTATGTAGACAAACGATATCAGATGGACAAAAAATGGATTGAAAATTTTAACCAGATTGTGCTAACGCATGATGTGGGAGAGATATATGCTACTATGATTATTATGTTCTTTAATGTATCAAAGCATATTGAGAAACATCTTTTGTCACCTGTGCAAATCTCACTTTATCTAGTCTATCTGAAAGAAGCTAATAATTGGTGCGATAAGAATAATAAGCCTAGACTTGGAATCTCATTAACATGAAAAATATTGATAAGTATTGGTCAAAGCTTTTTGATTTTGAAAAAGATGGCGATTTAGACAAAGTCAAGGCTTACGTAAAACTTGGCATGACACAAGTTTCACTTGATGAAATTGTCACAAACGATCATACTCAAACTACCTTTTTTACTTCTGTAGAAGCTCGTGAAGCTTTTAAGGCGGCACTAACTGTTGTAATTACTAAATATAGATTTATTATATGAAAAAGATTATCGGCAACACCATTATTATCATTCGTGGACTTCCCGGCACCGGCAAATCTACTCTTGCCAAAAAGCTGTGTGAAGAATACGCTCACTGTCAACATTTTGAAACTGATGAGTTTTTCATCACGGAAAGTGGTGAATACGCTTGGTCTGCTTCTAAGATTGGCGAAGCTCATGATTGGTGTAAGAAATCCGCTGAGCATGCTTTTCGCCAGCACATTGTTCCTGTGATTAGTAATACTTTCACGACGCTTAAGGAAATTCAGGGTTATCTTGAACCTTATGGTGGCGATGTTTCTGTCGTAATTCTCAATTCTTCTAACTACTGGAAGAATGAAGGGGTTAATATGCCCCATGATGTTAATCACAGTTTTAAGAACAATATTCATAGTGTGCCTCTGCACTCTATTCAGCGAATGCAAGCTCGTTGGTATAATATTGCAGATGGTGAATACACTGTAGCTCAGATTCGAGCAATGCGTTAATGTTAGATAAGGAGCATCATGATTTTCGATAATCTTTCAGACAAAGCTTTCAAAGGAAAGCGTGATGATCGTGCTAGATCACGTCGTCGTATGATGAAACACGTGGTTTCTGTTGGTGATCAGGAAAAGATTGATGATGCAATGAAGATTGGTGCTAAAGTTCGTGGTTGGCTTACTTGGTGGGGGGCTAGAAGTACTGCTCTTTTTCGCCACTTGAATAGTAAGATTGGTCAACCATACGACACTGTATACAGTGACCTGTGTAAGAATTTTACCAAAAAGGATCACAGATATCTACTTGATCATGCTCTCAATTTTCTGATTGTCCGAGAAGATCAGCACTTATGGGATAATTGTTTCTACGTAAATGCTGCCGGCATTCTTTGCAAGACTAAAAAGCGTCCACGCTATCGTTATAATAAACAGAACGAACCGCTACTAACTAATGGTCGATTTATTAAGATTGACAATATTTGGTATGAAGTGGTGTTCTCAGATGTTTGTGACAATATTGTTGACGCCTATTGGTTTCTTTGTCAGTTTGAGCGGCGGATTCAGCGGCCTTTGTTTGAGAAAAGTCGTTTTGATTACAGCACTGATTTCCTGCGTCGTGCAGAATTAGACGCAAAAGTGACTAGAATTATCAACGATCATTTTGGCGGTCGTTATCCTGTCAAGATTCTTCAGATTAATAAGCGGGCAATCCGCAAGAATGGACTCGTATGACTCCAAAAGAAAAGCGTGAATATCTTGAGAATGTTATTAAGCCTAAATATAAGACGATAGAGATTCATGACCTTTACAATTCTGAATTTTGTAAAACTTTTGTTGCAGATCACTTAGGAACAATTGAGTCGGCTGGAAAAGAAGATATTGAAGCTGGTTGCGGAGCAGATACTTTTTGCTGGCCTTTTGGCTTTTTATATACTGGCCAAACTGGTATAGCTGCATATTATTTTGGTGCTTTCTTCATTTTCTTATGGTTTTATGCTAAGATTGGCATAAGTGATGCGGATTTGATTGCTACCAAACTTGCATTTGTTGAAGCAATTAACGCTGATAATCACGAATAAAGAGCAATTTAAGCCTCTCCTGCTGCTATAATCGCCGTGTCCATCACGGAGAATTTATATGGCAGCTCAAGATAAAAACTGGGTTAGTTACGGTTTCTACATTTCGTATGTAGGCGGCGATAAAATGTTTTGCAGAAAGTTTGCTGATGATGAATCGGCCTGGGCTGCTGCTCTAATTTTCTTTCATAAAGAATTTGCGTCACCTGTTAAGGTAACTTCTTTCTTTTTTGATCGTGGCGTTAATCATCGTCCCGTTCGTAGAAAAGAAAGTGATGAGCGTGGATTTGGCGATATTTTTCATCCATTCCACGATATCTCACATTGCACCTTTTAAAGGATAATATGAAAAACGGTTCGCAAAAGTTTTTTGACTCAATCTTTCGCAAAAAGAGCATGATTGATTTGCTGCGTTGGGAAGTTATTCCTAATGCAAAAGAGTGGACTGAAATTATGGCATTTCATAGTGCTATGATTAATCACTTGCAACTTAATCAGAAAGATAAAGATATTAACATTGTGATTGTGGGTGATGGATCTACCCCAAGATTGGGTGCTTATCTTGCCACTAATTCTGCTTGGAATTGTACAAGTGTAGACCCTCAACTTACCAATGGTCTTTGGAATGGAGAATGTCAGCGTCTTGCGTGTTATGCAAATAAGATTCAAGACGTTAAATTGAGTTTTAGTACCCATACGGTCGTTTGCTTTCCTCATGCCCATGTTGCAATTGATACTGCGATGCGTAGTATTACTGCACCTACAGTTGATATTATTGCAAACCCATGTTGTAGTCCTCTCTTTATTAAGGGAGTGCCTCACCACATTGAATATGACGAAAAGCATATGTGGAGTGAGAAGAATTTGATGAAGATTTGGAAAGGATTGACAAAATATAAATGTACGTCAGTGCCGGCCAATTTGATATCACAAAACACCCCCAAGAATCAGGATGGGCATTCTTGCGATGCGACGATGAAATCGCTAGATACTATTTGCGAAGCTTCGGGCGAGTGCAATATGGAATAAACGGCGTACATATTACCGTGGTTTCTAAATACGATGGTATAGATACTGCCGTTTTTTCCGATCTTATCGGTGAATCTTTTGAATTTGAGTACGATAATACCATTTATACTAATGGGCGTGCCTACTGGTTAGATTGTTATTGTCGTCGCTGGGATATTATTAGATCCAACTTTGGACTTTCGACGCGTAAATTACATCTTACACTAGGAAATATTAAATGGCATTCGATCAAGTAGGACCAATTCGACTCACTTTTAAGCCTAAGTCTAATGGTGTTGATCTCTTTACATTTTTGAAGGATGAATATGAATCGGTTGCTATCCTTATTCTTGATCTAAAGCAAAATCTACCGGGTTATCAGCGTATGGAATCAACCGTTGATTCTCAATATATCATCTGGACTCAGAGTTCTCAGATGAAGAACAGTGTAATTCATTGGGAGAGCGTAAATGCAATTTAAGCGTCGTAAACTTAAATTTCTTGGTCATGGTATGGAGTGTAGATGCTTTAGGCTAACTCAGCGTAAAGTGATTAAGTTCTATAACGATGAATTTCTGTTCAGCCATAACATGAAGAATTATGAGTGGTGTGTAGATAATGAGATCCCGGTTCCAAAAATGCACGAATTTGGATACTGTAAAACACGCCGCCGACATTACATGATTTTGGAATATATTCCTTTTACTCTTAATGAGAAGTATCAGGCAAAAAACGACGAAGATGATTTTCGCGATCAATATTATCAGCAGTTTTATGCTATTGAACGACTTCTTTTGGAAGCAGATTCAACTGGCTATTTTGATTTGCATGGTAATAATATTGGTGAACGTCGTAATGGTGAACCAGTTTTAATTGACTTTGGATTCTACGAATGAAAAAGCGTAAGCAAAACCTCACTCTTGGTATTACTAGCGACCTGGAATTAGCCAAGAAAATGGCTCGTGAGCAACGCCTTAAGGAAGGCAAGCAACACGGTTTTCCCCGTTCTAAAATTTGGGGCGGAAAACCTAATTCTAGGGCGATCCGGCGAAATGCCAAGATTGACATTCGGAAGGAAACAGACAAATAATTATGTGGTCGAGAGTAGCATTACTTATGAGTTTCAGCATTTGCTTAGCATTAACTGAAATCAAAGGCATTAAATACTTGCCACCATATATACTTTTGTCTTGTTTGACGTTGCCGACCGTCATTAACCGTGCGTAGCTCTCTTATACATAAGACTGATTTTCTTTTTAACTGATTGCCGGACGGATTCCGCCAGATTTTTCAGAATTTTTTGCTTAATAGACGCGGGCCGCTAGGATATTCTCCAGAATATCGGTACGCTGACCTATGGCATACTAGGGCATGACAGCAGGAATATTCCCAGAATAATCTGGAGCCAGCACAAATTAACGCTGGCGACCTGCTGATATCATCATATATTCATGGCTCAAGATATCAATTTGAGCCTTTCCGGTGCTATAATCAGCACGACCGCCCGCTGGCGAGTCAAATTTTCTTCTAACTTTGGAGTTTAATATGACGACTTTGATGACTGCTAATCGTAATTGGGCTTCTCGTCCTGCTGATGAGCGTTTTCAGAATATTGATGCTATGGCTGCTGTTATGGCAGAACGGCGGGATACTTCGAGCGAATTCTATATGTCGCCCGAATCCGTTACCTTTGTTGCGGAAGAAAATCAGCTTAAGCTGAAGTCTAATAAGACTGGTCTCACGGCTGATATGACCAATTACGCTTTTAAGACTCTGGCCGCACGTCTTGAAGTGCCTTATTCGTTTGTTGTTTCTCGGCTTCGAGCCGAAACTGTTGCTCACATTCTTAATGACCGTCATAAGGTACTTAATGAGCGTTCGCTTGTCATGCTGCAAAAGCAGGGCAATGATCGCCTGATTCGAGCTTTTACGAGCGAATCTTATGCCCGTGTCTGGGATGCTGATTTGCTTGATATTTATCGTCCGCTGCTTGATAATGGTTGGTATACTCCGATTGCCTTCCATCGTAATGAGCCGGCATCTGCTACTTTTATTGCAACTGAAGCTGATGTTGGTAAGTTCGGCGGCAAGGGTGGTGTGCAAGTTAAGGCTGGTGATAGGGTAGTCCCTTCTGGTCTTTATAGCAGCGACCGCGATATGTTTATGATGCTGATTAATCGTGAAAATCACGATGATGGTTATGGTCGCCCGCTCTTTTCTGGCCTGATGGTTTCACATAGCGAAGTTTACAATGCTCCTTTTAAGGAAACTTCGTTTATGTGTGATGGTATTTGCCTGAACAATATTGTTTGGGGAGCGACGGATATCTCAGAAACCAATTATCGTCATGTCGGTAATGCTAAGCAGCGTATTATGGCTGCTGCAACCAAGACTGTGACAAATCTGATTCGTAATCATACAGTGAATCTTAATTCTCTGCGAGATACGATTAAGAAGGCTCGTGGTATTGTTCTTGGTAAGTATCAGGATGATATTGTTGACGATGTTTATCGTCGCAAGATTTCACCGCTACTTACTAAGTCAACTCTTGAAAATGCTCTTGAGTTGGCTCAGAAGAATCGAGATACCAACGGAAACCCATTCAGTCTTTACGGACTGTTTGATGGTTTGACCCGTTACTCTCAGACTTTTGAGTATACCGAAGATCGTTCGGCACTTGATGAGGTTGCTTCTAAGATTCTTGCAACCGCACGCTAAATCATAATACGGGAGAGACTAGCCAGCTAACACTGGCTAGTTTTATTTTTATGTCTTTTTCAAAAGAAGATCGTGCATGTATTCAAAGAATACTTTTTATCTTAGAAAGAGAGTTAACAACGTATTGGTGTACTGAGCATGTAAAAAGCCATATTAATGGCCATATTAATGGCACATCTGCAATTATATGTCGTCTTGATGACAATCATCTGCTTTTTACTACTAGTCGTGGCTGTGTGTTATTAAATAAAACTTTTGTGATTGAAAGATATAATATCTGGCTTACAGATATATTGCCAGTGCAACAAATGCTTGAGTATTTGCCAATAGCTGACACATTCCCAATGTGGCATGAATCGCCAATTTTTACGATGTAACATGAATACTGAAGAACTTAAAAGATATCTACAAGAGCATCGGACAAAAATAGATTGTATTCTAGATAGAATTAGATTTGCAATTAAGCTTATAGATAATTTTCCAACCTGGAAAAATCGAATTATTATTCGTTTTGATAATGATTTTGTTGTTGATATATATTACGGTAATATCTCTTTATATCATCGAGAATTTGGATTTACAACGCAGGGTCCAATTATTGATGATGAAAGTTATAAGACTCATCCAATAATTAAAGAGATCTTTGAAGATCTCTCAGTATTTCCACACTGGAGTCAAATTGACTATTCAAGAATTTCAGGCTAAACAAGATCCACTGATTGAAAAAAGACTGAGAATTTTACAGTCTATCCATTTTTTTATGTATGATTCTGCCAAGTGTAATCGTCCTGCACGCTTGGTTCAGTGGTATTGCAACGCAATCTTTTTGAAATTTACGCCTGATACATACATCATTATTTCTATTGGGTCGCTTAATGTTCAGCATATTCTTGGAAGAGATTACGTGTATAATATGCACGAAAAAAGAATGATAATTCCGCCAAATGATGTTTTATATCAACGTATTAATGATGCCCATTCTGAATTATCATGGTGGTATGAATGTCTATAATCATTGATGAACTACAATATATCTTTCGCAAAGAACAACTAATCAAGTACGGAAAATTAAATCCGCACTATGTTTTTAAGATTCAAAACTATGCAGGTTTTTATGTTCCAATGTATGGAAGACTTGCTATTATTGTAGAAGACAAAATATTGACTATAGATAAGAAAGAAACTCAATGGTGGAATTTCGCGTTATTCAACGAGAGTGAACAAGATTACATGCAAGATTTAAAACGGCGTGCCCACGAATTAGTATCTATAGATGACCTGATTTATAATTTTGCAAGTCGAGCACATGAAAGGCTTACATGTCAAGTTTAATTGTAGCTGTATGGAAAATTTCTGAGATTCGTCCAATTGCTAAAGCTAATAAAGTAGAAGTTGCAGTAGTCGGTGGTTGGACTACAGTTGTTCAACGTGGACTTTTTAAGGTTGGCGATAAGGTTGTATACTTTCAGCCAGAGATTTGTCTGCCTCCTGAGATTTCAGATGAATTAGGAGTGACAAAATATCTCGCTAAGAATGGTCGTGTCAGAAGTGCAAAATTGGCCGGCGAATATTCTCACGGCTTTGTAATTCCGGCTGATCCTAGCTGGCCTGTTGGTAAAAATGTTGCTGATATTTATAAGGCTACTAAGGATGATCGTGTCGAAGATGCTGAGCCAGATAATGTTGGCGAAAAGAAAATGGTGCCGCGGTCTATCCGTAAAATGCTGCATGACTTCTTTGATATGACGCGAATGAGTAAGCAGGCATTTAAACCTATTAAGGTTTTTAAGAGTCCTGAGCATCTTCGCAATTTCCCTGAGATTGTTGATCCTAATAATGTCGTAGACATTCATGAAAAGCTTCATGGTTCTTATAGTGAGTGTCAGTATGACGCTCATGGCAATTTTGTAGTATCTAGTAAGAACACTGTCAAAGCAATTCCGCAACAATTTGTACCACGATTTAAGACGCGAAGTAAGACGCTAAATGCACTACAAAAAGTAGCCGGCATAGGTCATTGGATTAATGATGAGGAAAAAATGCGGCAATGTCGCTGGTTCCGAGTTTATTTTGATACAAGAGAATCGGCTAAGACGCTATTTAACCTGATCCCCAATATTTCTCGTCTAACTTATTCTGGCGAAGTAGTAGGTCCGGGCGTTCAGAAGTTGACGTATGGACAAGAGACTTATCAGTGGTATAATTTTGGAGTATACGCAGATAAGGAACTCATGAATAATTTGCCAATCAAGGTTTCATACAAGAAAGTGCCACATTTATATTCGGGCTCATGTCCTTCTCACGAAACTTTGAAAGATATGTCGCAAGGCAATACTATGGTAGCTGGCGATCATATTCGCGAAGGTATTGTTATTACATTGCGATCATGGCAGGATAAGGATGCGAACCGTATGTATAAACTTGTCAGCGATCAGTATCTTTTATGGAATAGTTAACAATTTAGGGCAGGTTGCGGGCTATAATCCGCATGCTGCGAATCTCGCATTCAAACATAAAGATTCAAAGAAGATCAAACAATAATGTTATTTTTGTTGTTTCCCATCATAAGGAGGAATACAAAATTTCAGCTAAAATGATCTTTTCTTTATGGATTGATAGTCCCTACTGTCATTTATGTGGCATACATGTTCCGTACATCTTTTTTGATATTAATACTCTACGTATAAGTTTTCCGAGTCACTTAAAGATGACGAAGGATCATCTTATACCTAAATCGCTAGGTGGTAGTGACAATTATGAAAACTTTGCTTTAGCGTGTGCTAAATGCAATCGGCGTCGTTCCAATATTTTGATTGAATGGTTTAGAAAAGAGTCTTATGAAAGTCACAACAGAACTTCTCAAGTGCCGGGTACTGGATATTGCTCTAACATTTTATTGTTTTAGTATGGCAGGTGCTTATTTAAACTCTGACTTTTTACCAAATTGGTGGATGAAAGGAGTCGCTGCTCTTTCGCTAATGATTATAGGAGCACTTTCAATTGTTAGCACCTACTACCTATTCAAAGGATTCCCGCAAAACGCTCTGCTTCCACTTCACCGCTTTTCTAAATTTGTACTATGTTTTATGGTACTCTGGTGGCTCTATTTCTTCCCTCTCATCAGTGGGGTGATTTAATATGAAATATCAAAAGTGGAGTAATACTAATGCGTGCGTGCAGGTATTCTTGACAATAGTCATGGGATCAATGGAAATTTTTAGCGTATTTTTTAATCATAGAGACGCTTTTATACTAATCATTGGTCTAATTATGATTAGCATGGGCATTTGGAAAATTCATTTTGAAGCAGACCCTCTATTATCTACGTTGGAAATGCCCAAAGCCTATCATATTTTTAACACAACTATGTCGGCTATAATGTTTCTTTTTGCTCTTGCGTATGCAATCGGCCTCATCATCTAAAGGATTGCTCATGAAAATCTACTATATTAAACACGACACTAATCCAAATGATTATTTAGGATCTGGACTCAGTCCCTCTAAACAATTACGAAAAATTTGGGCTGGTGCCGGACCTATGAAGTGTGCAATTGGAGGAAAGTATTGGCAAGTAGGTAATTGGCAAACTGGTCTTAAAGATTTGAAGGCTCGCGGCTATAGCATTATTGAGATAGATATTACTTCTGGGCAATTCAAAAATGTCACTGACGACTGGCTTAATCAAGTTTGATAGACTCGTAGAATTGGCGATGGCTATTATCCCATCGGCTGAAATTGATTGTACTAATAAGCATCTTTCATTTGCGATGAATAAAAATCGCGTTATTGCGATTGGCTATAATCGTCATAAGACACATCCATTGTGTGTAAAGTATGGCTATCCACTTTTAGGCATTCATAGTGAAATGTCAGTTCTTATTCAAGTAGGTGCTGAAAATCTTAGCGGATTGACACTCGTTAACATTCGTTTGAGTGGCGATAGTTTTCGCGGTCGAATTCATCGGCCCATTTTGCGAAATAGCAAGCCATGTAAACGTTGCATGCCTTGGTGTATGACTCTTTTCAAGAAAATTTACTATTCAACTAATCAAGGATTTGAACAGCTATGAAAGATAGTATTCTTGTCATTTGCGATATTCAACCGGAATTTAAGGGCACTACTGGCAAGTATATTAATACTGTAGTCCAGTGGCTCAAAGAAAATAAGCGTCGATACGATGAGATTCATGTTCTTGAATATGAAGATAATGGGGCTACGCCAGCATATATTCTCAATGAAATTAGCGACTGTTATCATCATATTCATGCTAAAGACCAGAATGATGGTTCATATGCAATTAGTAAAATGATGCCACGACTTAATCGTGATGATTATCATTTTGACGGTATTGGTTTGTATTTAGATTATTGTCTCTATTCTACAATGGTAGGTCTTAAGGAGATTGCGTCCAAAGACTCTACATTTAATGTCTTTACTGAATTATGCGTTGCGTCTGATATGACTATGGACGAACTCAAGCATTATTATTCAGTGCAAGGCATCAAGATGACTGGAAATAAAGTGCATCAGAATGTCTTTGGTAAGTCTAAACGTATTAAACGATAATCCCACGGGATATTTAGTATATGATGGGCCGTCACAATTAGACGGTTCACCAATTATCTGTGTAGCTACAGTTAAAACAACAAATGCTAAAACTGGCGATATGATCCAAACTTGGATTCTTCGCAAGGATATGGCACCGCTTACAGCTATTGCGAATAATGAAGATGATAGTATATGCGGCGATTGCAAACATCGTGGTTCAAGTAACGGCAAACGTCGTAGTTGCTATGTTTCTGTATATACTGCTCCGACCCAAGTATATAAGGCTTTCATAGCCGAAAAATATCCACGGGCAAATCTAGCAGACATAGTAGTCGGACGCAAAATACGTTTTGGGTCATATGGTGATCCAGCAGCACTACCTCTTAATCTATTATTGGATGCAGCAAAATCATCTGAAGGTTATACAGCTTATACGCATAGCTGGAAAAAGATAGATCCTGAGTATCGCCAGATATGTATGGCGAGTGTGGATTCTCGTGAAGAATATTTGCTGGCAAAGTGTAATGGGTGGCGTACATTTAGGACTAGACTAAGTACCCATAAGGTATATTCACGCGAGTTCATTTGTCCAGCAAGTGAAGAAGATGATCGTCTAACTTGTGAGAATTGTCTAGCATGCTGCGGCACACACTTTGATGAAAGAAATAAAGCGGGCGATGTATGTATTGTTGTACATGGAAGTCCAGCAGCAATTCGCTCTTATGAATACAACAGAAAAAGTTGACAAATGTCTAAAGAAGTTAATTTTACGCGGCAAGTATTTAACGCGGTTGCTCAATTGAAACCTAACGAGTCTCTTAAAGTAGATGTACCAGTGCGGCCAACACATTCATTTGATTTATTGGCAAATCGCATTTGTGCTCGACTACAGAGTAAAAATAAAGCCGGCGAATTTAATATTGGGTTCAAACTCAAAATCCGCAAGAATAAAATACTAAACTACCTATTTATTGTCAGAGTATAACAATTTATGGCATATCGAGTGCTATAATCGGCATGACACCTACACCCCTCTTTATAAGGAATTACCATGAGTAATAGTAATGAAAGACTTGTTTATGAATATCGTTCAAAGACTGTTCCAAAGTTTAAGCAAGCCGAAGCGACTCGTAAAATTCCGCGTCGATTAGATAAGATAGATCGAGAAGCAATACGAGAGGGTAGGTCAATTGATTTTATGCGGCTTAATTCGCCGTATTGTCCCGGTCGTGGCCTTATTAAGGCAAAGGCCTTTGGTAATGCCGCCACAAATGATTTCTTTAAGAGGTAATATGTACGAATTGACGACGATTCATCAGAATGGGCGAGTTTCTAAGTTTGTGTATTCTAACTATCAAGACGCAAAGAAAGCGTTGAGAACTACGCTCGCACTTGGACTTAAGGCTTCACTCTTTCCTGAGCAGATTATTGAAACTGCTAAGCCTAAGAAGAAGCGTGATGATGAACCTGATCCTGATTTTAGTGAGTATCAATGATTAAAGCTCATTACCGTGTTTTAGCCGGTTCTCATATGTACGGTCTTAATTCAGAAACGTCTGATAAAGATATTCGTGGTATTCGAGTGCCAACAAAACTCCAGTTTCTGGATTTGTTTAATACATTCGAACATTACACAGACTGTAATAAAGAAACTGGCGTAGATCTTGTAATTTATGATCTTCGATTCTTCTTTCGCCGCATTATCAATGGCGATATTGGAACGACAGAGATGTTATTTGCAAGTGATCCAGAAATTTTGGAAAAATCTTATCCTATGGATATGCTCTTAAGTCAGAGAAAGATTTTCCTGAATCAAAAGTTTGTAGATACTTTGCTGCGATGTGCTGCTGCTCATAGAAAGGAATTATTGACAGAATATCGACCAAAGGTAGCTTGTCATTCATTGCGATGTTTGGCAGAAGCCGAAATGGTAGGAATTTCGCGAGATTTATCGTTTCCTAGTCATCGGCAAGATATCTTGAAAGAGTTTAAGTTTGGACAGACAACTTTACCGCAATTTGATAAGATGTATAATGAAATCTTGCAAAGCGTCATAAAGCATACAGTCAAAAATAAACTGCGTCCAGAAGCGACACCAGAGATGGTTAATAAAATATTTAGAGAGATGATGAATATATGACAACGAAAAACTTTCTAATACAGTTGAGGGAATACGTCGTGGCATGCGATGAAGATTGGTGTAATAATCCACGAATTAAGGAATTGGCTGAAACAGTAATGTGTCGAGCTATGGATCAGTTTAATGATACTGGTAAGACATCCTATCATTATAAATTTAAACCAGAGCAATTCGAAGATGCTCGCATTCTATATCGTTGTCTACTAGCAGATACCCCAGCCAATTTACGGGGGCTCATCTGTTTATGGGAATATGACGCAAAGATTCCCAAGAGTGGTTTTCTTGGTTTTTTTGAAAAGTGGCATAAGGTAGTTGAGCTTCAAGTTAATTTTAACCCCTATTAATATGAAAAATGATGCTGGAAAAGGCGATACTTATCGCCCTACAGATCGTAAAAAGTATGATGCCAATTACATTGTGGTTTTTGGCGTAAAGCGTCCCACTTGGATTTCTCAGGAAGAGTGGGATAAGTTGTCCGAGCAAGAGAAAAAGGAAATTGTAGTATGAATCGTCGTGCCCATCTTGGTGATTTTAAGCGTTGGATTAATAGCTCCCGCCGCGAGAAGTGGTATGAGCCACAGTATAATGGGGATACCATTCTGACCGATTATTTTGAGGGCAACATGCCGACTGCTATGCAGAATGCATCGTTTGCTGACCTTCAGAATAGTTTGCGTAAGCTCGTGGTTCCTGCAAAGAATAACAAGTATCGTCGTATTTCTATGCGTCGAATCCGCAACCTTGTTGCTGATAACACCTAATTAAAAACACAAACTACCAGATATAGCTATCTGGCGGTTTATTTATGAATTATTATTACAGTGATACTCACTTTAATCACGAAAATATCATCAAGTATTGCGGCAGGCCATTTGCAAATGCGACTGAGATGAATGACCATATGTTTGCTGCATTGGAAGCCTCGCCAATTGGCAAGGATGACACGCTTTATTTTCTAGGCGACTTTTCGTCGCGAAATTTTCAAGTAGTGTCAGAAACCGCGAATAAATACATTGATATTCTTGTTAAGAAGCAAGTTGCAAAACTACATATCATCTTAGGCAATCACGATCATGTTTTTGAGCATTATCTTGAAGCTAAGCGGCGGGAAAATCCGGGCCTAGCAATTCATGTTGACAATATGTTAGTGGTCAAGAATGATCTTTACCCGGTAGTTTTGTGTCATTATCCCATCGAAAGCTGGAATAATATGCATCATGGGTTTTTGCATTTCTTTGGTCATGTGCATGCTAAGGCCCATAATGTGGCGGTTCAGCATGTAGATCATCATAGCAAAGAGCTATTATTCAAGCGAGAAAATCGCTATCATGTCGGAGTTGATGAAATTGGCTATGCTCCGCTAACTATGCGGCAAATTATTGAGAAATCAAATGAGACGCGAAACTAAAATTGACATCATTTTTGGAATAGCCCTGTCGATTTCTTTATGTGTTTTGGCATATAGCATTTATATTTTATGGGTCAAATGGCAAGTATTACCAATAGAATTACAACAACAAAAAGTCCGTGAAATCGAAGATATTCGTCAGATTTATATTGAGCAAGCTGAAACTCAGTGGCCTTCTAACTAAGGAAATATATGCCGGCACCTAATGTTCACGATCTTTGCTGCGTTAAGAAGTGGGGTGGAAAGCCCGATGATTATGCAAAGATCAACGCGTTGATGGATAATAGTAAGTGTGCTGTTCCAGATAATCGACACCGCGTTGTCTGGCATAATAGTTATGCCTGCACTGTAATCCTTCCGCTTATTTTTGGTGATGAAATTGTAAATAGTGACGGTCGTCACATTCCTGTTAAGGATATTGGTGAATATCACTGTCTATGTGATTTTGGCGGTAAATTTGTTCCGTCACTTCAAGATTACGTAGAAAATATGTCGTCAGCATCATGGATTAATAATGGTCATGGACTTCCAAGTTCTGCAAAACGGCTTAAACTTGGTAAGCCTACACAAATTGACGTTTCCAAGATTACTGACATGGGTGAGTTGATTGAGGGGACATATTCAACACTAGAATTGATTGCGGCTGTTGAAGAATGTGTAGTGCCAGTTGATAAAGTAAAATACAACCCCGTAACAGGGGAATTTTACATCATCAACAGTCATGGAAAAACAAGTTTGGGGCAACTTGCAAATGATGGTAGATTGACTCTTTGCACAAAAGTATCTAAAATGATTCTTGAGCAAATTACCGAAATCATGGTAGATATTGAGATGTTTAATAATGCAGTAAAGATCGCAACGGAGAAACAATAATTATGGATCGTACAGAACTATTACAGGGCTTTGAAGATGCGAAGGAGCAATATCGAATTGCTCGTCGGCAAGCAGCAAATAAACTAGATCAATTTTTGATGAATGTATTTATTACACTAAGTACAAAAGATCCCAAAATTAAGCGTATTGAGTGGAATCAGTATACGCCATATTTTAATGATGGTGACTCATGTGAATTTCAGTGCCATATTGAGTATCCCACTTTTTATTCTGATGAAAACGAAGATAAAGATGAATCATCTTTTGAACCAGATAACGCAATTGGAAAAGAGTGGCGAAAGTTAGTAGGCAATATTGATGAAGACATTTTTCTTCAAGCATATGGCGATCATATGACGGTTGTCATTACTAAAACTGGAGTTTCTACTAAGGACTGTCAGCATGATTAATCAATTTGATAGTGTTAAGTATCATTTCGATCGTGCTTTAGAAGCAGCTCGTGAAACTATTGAGGCTTTTCAAAAAGAAGTAGACTCATATAAGTCAAATATGACTCTGCAAAAATATTTACCACAGCTTACCTATACAGACCTCTTAGGTATGCCTTTGGAAAAATGTTCTGATGCTACGGCCTTGCATGATTTGTTATCAAACTGGACTACGCGTGTAACAGATCCACAGACTTTAATCGAAAAAACCAATAAAAATATTCGAGAAAATAATAATCAGGTATATGAGTTTCTAACTAAAATGTTAGAAAATGCAGGTATTCCGATGGAAGAATCGGTGATGAAACGAAATAAGAGAGTTTCTCAACCTACTGATTTTAGAAAAAAGTTTGACGAAGAGTGTGAAGGTGTGACTGGTAATAAGAATAATTGTTACAGTTCAATCTCTGAATCATCAGTACGTAGTCGGCTTGCAGATATTGAGCGTGAAAATCGCACAAAGGCTGCTAAGGCAATTGAAGATGCCAAGCAGACTGAAAGATTACGTTTTGCAGCAACAACCGCTGTGCTAATCGGAGCTGATCCGGGTTTAAATCCAGAGATGCTTTTTGAGTTATTTTTGCAATGGTGCCATTCGAATGGATCATATGAACGAAACTTATTCTACTATCTTAAGTGGAAGCGTTCAACAAGTGATGATGTAAAAACAGCTTGCGAAGCAATCTTATTTGAAGAACCTAAAGGAGTAGAAGGCTCAATTGCTATTCTTCCCGACACAATTGTGCTAGATTCTTTTAGTGAATTGCTACGTAAGTCGTGTAAGTATCTAACGATTTATAATAGTTTTTATAAGCATGGAATGATTTCGTGATTTTAGTCAACACTGTTAACACCGTAGGTGTTATGGGTAAAGGTCTTGCGTTAGAGTTTAAAACGCGATATCCAGAATATTTTGAAAAGTACAAAGAAATATGCCAAAAGAAGATATTAAAAATTGGTCGGTGTTGGAAGTATCATTTAGCGGGCGATAATTGGATTATTAGCTTTCCAACCAAAGAACATTGGCAATTACCCTCACGCTATGAATATATTTACTATGGACTTATCAGTTTGACTGAGCAAATTTGCGAAATTGATCAGACCAACACAGTACACGGTATCATTAATGTGCCAGCCCTTGGCTGTACTAATGGCGGCCTAGACTTTAATATTGTCGAGTCTCTGGTTAGAGATTGGGCAAGACAGAATAAATGGCAAGAAAGGATTCGGTTGCTACGTCCCGGCGTAGCTTATCCATTTCCATGAAATATTATACAGGTGTTGGAAGTCGTGAAATCCCGCAAGATAAATACTATCAGCTTATCGCTATTGGCGAATTTATGGCTGATAGAAAGTATATTCTAAGATCAGGAGCAGCTAATGGATCAGATGTGGCTTTTGAAACTGGTTGTAATAATCGGAATGGCCGCAAGGAAATCTACTTACCGTGGCGACGTTTTAACAATCACCGATCTGAGTTGCATGGCGTATCTGACGATGCTATAGATTTAGCAGAGCAGATTCATCCAGCATTTAATAAATGCTCGGTAGCAGCACAAAAACTGCATGCTCGTAATTGCTATCAAGTATTAGGTCGGGATCTTAAAACGCCTAGTAGCATTCTTATCTGTTTTACTGGTGATGGGACTGCTAAAGGCGGTACTAGAACAGCAATTAAACTTGCTGAGATGAATAAGATTCCTGTGTTAAACACGTTTGCGTATCAGAATACGGCGGATCTTCTTAAGATTCTTGATGAGATCCTCTTAGGAATAGAATGAGAAATCTTCTAACAAAATTCTTGATTTTCATCGGTCTTATTAATAAGAAAGATCATACGCATATCGCTGGCTCAATGCTTCTACATCGTTATAAAGATGGTATAAGAACAGAAATTGAAATTCAGTTCAAAACTTCTGATCCTGATTTTGCCAAAAATTGGCCGTGTAGTGATGCGACGTTTCCTGTAGTATATATTAAGAAAATCAATATCCTATGAATATGATTGTTAAAATGTGGAAAACTCTTCGCGGCCAATATACTATTGTTGAGGATGTGGAGAAGGTATATACCGGCATAATTTTTGTGCGAAATATCACAAAGTGTCGCGATGAACAATTTTATGCCTCATTAACCAAAATAGATACATTTTATAAAGTCAAGAAATTTTTACACACTATTAGCGATAACTACGATCTATCAATATTTAATGGTCTTATCCCAGAGAGCCATGTCCGTATTGTATCGGTAGACAACACTATCACTAAACGTAAAGTTTATAAATAATAGGAATTTCACATGTTCAACTGTATTAAAAAGTTTTTCAGCAAATCAGTTTCAGACAATAAAACACCAAGTCCTGTAGAGCAGTTAGTTGCAGGAGATCGTGTCAGAGGAATAGTTACTATAACAGATAGCTATGGTAAACAGACTCATGTCTATGTAACTGCTGAAAAAATGGTAGGAAAATGGTTTAAGATTATTAATACGCCAGACAATCCACAATTAATGTCAGCGTATTGTTTTGATTTACGGAACAATGTTATTAAAGAAGCTCATATTGAAATTCTTGAAAGAGCTGGAAAATAAAAAGCCCCTGTACGGGGCTGGTAAGTTCCGAAGCAGAATAGCGTAATCGACGCCTGCTCCAGAAGTATAATTATACACTTATGACAAACGAAATAATCGCAAAAATCGTCTCGACTCTGCTTGATGCAGATCAAAAGTATCATAATGGCATTCAGTCACCATTAACGGATGAGCAGTATGACCAGATGAAATATACTCTGCGTTCGATTGATCCTAAGAATGCCTATCTAAAAAAGGTAGGAGCTGCCCCATTGGGCACTAAGGCCAAGCATAAATATCGGCTTGGTAGCTTAGATAAGATTACTACGCCAGCTGAGCTTTTTACTTGGATTACAGCCTTTGGCAAGATTGTTCCAGCCGTTGTTATTCAAGATAAATTAGACGGGAGTTCAATTGGTTTATATTATGAGAGTGGCTTCTTTGTAAAAGCCATTACGCGTGGTGACGGTTTAGAAGGCGAAGATGTGACAGAGAATATTAGGCGGGCTAAAGGTTTTATAGCCGAGATTCCTAATTTTACCGGCATGATTCGTTGCGAGGCTCTATTAACTTTGGATACTTGGACAGCTATGAAGAATCCTGGGGCTAATCCTAGGAATACTGCGGCTGGTCTAGTGCGAAAGTCTGGCGGAGACTCAGATCTATTATCTCTGTATGCTATTGATTGTGAGACTAAGAATCCTACTTGGACCACTGAATTAGAAAAGATTCAGTTCCTTCAGGCAAATAAGTTTTTAGTGCCGCGATTTGCTTCTTATACCTTTGTCAAAGATATTCAAAAGCACTATGATGATACTCTTGCGATTAGATCGACCTTGTCATACGAGATTGACGCCATTGTAATCAAGATTAATGATTTAGCATACCATGAAGATCATGGCTTTGCTAATCCTAATTGGGCGGTCGCATATAAATTCCCATCTGATAAGAAGCACACGATTCTTCGCGACATTGAATGGACAGTAGGTAGTGATGCTCAATTAACTCCGAACGCTCAGTTTGATAATGTTTCAATCAATGGCGTAAACATCAATTGTGCCAGCTTACACAACTGGGATAATGTCACAGCACTAGGACTTAGTCTTGGGGATACTATTGAGGTCATTAGAGCCAACGACGTAATTCCGCAAGTTACTAGCAAACTTATTGCGTCTGGAAAACCGCCAATTGGCACTCCAGATTGTCCGCATTGCCATGTCAAAGCTGTTTATATTTCGCCCCACATGTATTGCCCTAATAATAATTGTCAGGGCAAGGCAAAGAAGATTCTGCTAAACTTCTTTAAGAAAACCGACATGATGGGATTTGGTGAATCGACAGTTGATACTTTAGTTAACAATGGTATTGTTGAAATTAGCGACTTAGTCACAAAGAAGATTGACTGGCGAGGTTTGTTTGGTACTAAAATTGGCGTAAAGTTAATGAAGGAATTTGACAGTAATGCTCGTGTACTTACTGTAAGTAAATTCTTAGGATCGCTTGGTATTTATGGAATCGGTAGACGAGAAATAGATAATATTGTCACGACACTAAAGATTCCTAATCTGTCGGCTTTTGCTAAAGTCACTCCAAAAGAATTGCTGACTGTTAAGGGCATTGGCCCCACAATGGTTAGAACACTATTGTTAGGACTTATTGAGAAGCAAGATACAATCAACGCATATATTGATGCGTTCTATGATTATGTTGGCTATGTAAATAGTTCACCGGCGACAACCGCACCGACCACAAATATTATTGTCTGTTTTACCGGTAAAGGTCCGCAAAGCAGAGAGATTCTTAGTGCTGACGCTCTGAAGCGTGGTTTTGCAATTAGAGATGATATTACTTCAGATCTTACGCATCTTGTTGCGTCGGATCATACAACGGGTAAAGCATTGAAGGCAGCAAACAAAAATAAGACAACACGGAAGAATAATCCGATTCAAGTAATTTCGTACAATGACTACCTAAAGCTGTAATTTGTGGCCGGCTCACGCTATAATCCGCACGAACGCGGATTCTCTAACTCTTTTTTAAAGGACAGTATATGCGTGGTCATGATCCAATTGGTTGTATGGCAACTAGCGTTGTTGGTCTTGCTTTTCTTGGCATTGGTACAGTTGTTGTTGGTTTGCCTCTTATGGCATTCCTTGGCGGTTGCAACCCAAATTATTCTAAGGGTTCTCGCACTGGTATTGTAAATAAGTTTAGCGAAAAGGGCCTGATCTATAAGTCTCACGAAGGTGAAATGCTTCTTGGTGGAATGAAAAATACTGATCAAGGCATGGTAGCAAATGTTTGGGAATTTTCAGTCTCAGATCCTGAGATTATTAAGCAGATTGAAGAGCTGATGGTAGAAAATAAACCTGTTACACTTCAGTATACTCAGTATCTCATTGGTCCTATTCAGTATTCAACTTCCTATCGTGTTGTCAAGGTATCAAAGGCAGAAACTAAGTAATGCATATTCTTGCTCCACATTTGCAAGATCCTGATCTTTTTCTGAAGTTTAAGGCTCATCAGGAAGCTGGAAATGTAGATTCCGTCGTTGACGGTGATTATACTATTTTCAACTATACTGCTGATGTAAACTTTGGCAAGAATTGGGATGTTTATCTACGGTCGGCTCGTGGCATTGTTTTTAATAACAAGACAGGTCGCGTGGCAGCATTGCCTATGCCGAAGTTCTTTAATCACAATGAATCAGACGTGGCAAATCAGCCACCAGCCCAGCTTCCTAATTTGCCATATGTAGCAACTATTAAGTATGACGGCTCACTCGGCATCATTTGGTTTGATACTGTTGAACAAGCATGGCGAGTTAATACTCGTGGCTCATTTGGTTCGCCGCAAGCAATTTGGGCACAAAATTATCTTGATGCTCACCCGCACCTTTTAGCGTCAGCCGACACGAATTTAACTTATCTTGTCGAGATTATCTTCAAGGATAATCAAATCGTTGTAGAATATCTTGACGAGGGATTGGTGTTTATTACTGCTTATAATATCCATACAGGAGAAGAATTTCCTAATAGCGATGCTCATAAGACATTAATGTCGCGAGCAACCAATATCATTACAGGCACACCGAATGAGTTAATTGAGCTTTGTAAAACACTGGATGTTAATAACGAAGGCTTCGTTCTTCGTTATTCTAATGGATTCCGTGTTAAGATAAAGGGTGCAGCGTATTGTGCTGCTCATAAACTAAAGGACAGTCTGACATTTCCTAATTACATCGAATCGTTTGTCGCTAACGGTATGCAGGCTAATGTAGTATGGCAAATGTTGCCGAAACCATTTCAAACTAAAGCTCAAGAGTATGAAGTAGAGATTCGCAATATGTTAGCATGGTTCATGGAATCTGTTGGACATATTTGGCAATTTGCTCCGATGACTTCGAAGAAAGATTTTGCATTATATGTAAATAAGTACACGCCCAGGTTGCATAGTAGTTTATTTGAGCTATATAAGCAGTATCAAAAAGATTCGTACAATATAGATTATTTTGTGTTACAGCAAAAGTTTCTTTTAGGCTATATTCGTAATCCGTTCGATTTTCGAAGTGTACCAAGGCCCATCAATGTGGTTGACTAAATTGGAGCCAACATTTAAAGATGGACGCAAGGTTGTCTTATGGTTTAAACAACCTTATAAGATAATGACTAAAGAGCAACGTCAAGAATGGTGCAATACTATATATGAAAGAACTCAAGAAATGTATAAAGGACAGGTGAATGGTTATGCTTGTACATTCAATGCGATCAATCCAGATGTGGTGATACCTCTTTGAGATATTTATATGCTAATTACTCGTTTTAGCTGTACTTTACAATCTGGTAAAAGAATGATTATGTATTTTGATCAACCAAAACGGATCGTCACAGTAGACGATTCAGAAAAATGGGAAAAGACTCTTCGCGAAAAGATTGACGCAAAGATTAAAGAAAATCTAACCAATTGGCGTTATGAGTTTAATCTTCCCGATCCAACGCTTGGTATTCCTTTTTAAATCATGTGATGGCAAATCCTAAAAAGTCTTTAGCAATCTTTCTGGACGATTTTTATCAAAAATATCCATGGATTCGTATTCGGGCCTTATTCTATAAGGCCAAATGTCAGCAATCAACTGTGAGAGTGCAAAAATTTAGAGGAAAAGATCCGAGACGATCATGTCGTGATATGGATGATAAAAATTGTTATCTTAGCCCTAAATGGGGCGACTGGATGTGTTAATGATACTAAAAGACTTTACCCGATTACTCAAAGTGCCAGCAAATTACGGCGGATGCTGCTATGATTTCTGCGGTCTAATTTTAGAGGATCAACTGCGTGGCAATGACTTTGTAGAGCACTTCTACATCTTAAATCTGTATCATTATGTCTTTCAAAAGAAACCACCGGTAATTCACATGCAATTACATGATGCTGACGATACATACTATGACTGGACTGTGCCATATTCTGATAAAGAATGGGAACGACAATATAATATGTATATGGATATGACTTGGGACTCCTTTCATGAAAGGGCTAAGCAGTATGTCTCGCAATCCTTATGA
>JACCDR012038456.1_pt1 | contig 42513 bp, 62 predicted proteins | sample 7446431 | NCBI WGS metagenome assembly JACCDR01 (sample SAMN15323443, study PRJNA562643) | freshwater metagenome | isolation source: river surface water | place: USA:Blue River Watershed | collected 2017-08-17
CTCCCATGTCAACAGCATATTGCAATAAAGATGGGTCTAGTTCAGCAAGCCTTTTCCCCCGAGCCCATGATAAGGACTTGGGAATATATTCGCCTAGTTCCGCTCTATCTACCGCAACTTCAGCGCAATTCCTTATCTCAACACTTTCAACCTTACCACTCAACAAAACCCCCAACTGCTCGAGTATATTATTTGGCCCGAAGCTTTTCTTTAGCTCGTCTAAGAGCTTAAGCGCTTCGAGGATATGTGGACCAGCTTTCTCTGGCGCCATTCTCACCCAGACGCTCAGGTCTACCTGCTGTAATTTAATTTCAACCAACTCGTCGTCCATGCGCCCCCAAATTAGGCGGGGTCTCCCCCGCCATTCTGTGATTAGTTAATAGTCTCTTCTTTGGTTGCACCCTTCTCTGCCGCTTTTTCCTCCGCTACGCGCAGAAATGTTCGAATCATCTCCGAGAAAGAGCTTTCTTCTTTATCGCGCTCCGCGTGAAGCTTAATGGCCTCATCCAGCTCCCCCTCGAGGAACGTGTCTAGTATCGGCTTTAGGTCAACAAAGTCGATGTTTGTGGTGATATGCAGGAGGCTTGGCGTGTGCGCCATATTGCGACGGTACGTCATCGGCCAAGCTGGACCTCCATCTCCATCGACACTGCGAACAAATGAGATAAGGGCAAATCCTATTGGGCTATTCATCTTCCCGCCAGCAATTGCCTTCTCGAGGCCCTTGTTTGCCTGCGTCAAGAACGTATCGAGAACAACTCCAGCTAAAGCTTCCCGCACTTCGCCTTCTGTCATTGGCCCTTTTTCTGCCTGCTCTTCCACTTTATTTTCTTCAGTCATTTTCCTTCCTCTATCGTTTTCGTTTTTTCAGTTTCTTATTCTCTGCCGCTAGGGCGGTAACCGTATTTCTCAAACCTATGAGGTAGTTTTCAAATGCTACCCTTTCTGCTCGTAGTGTTTGCTCGCAAGCATCTCTTGCGGCCAATGCTACGTTTAGACTTGCTATCCCAGCTTCCAACTGGAGGAGAAACTCTTCTCTTGTTGGCACTCCGTGCTGTCCCTGTATGTTAAACGGAACCCAATAATCTCTAACTGTGCGAATGAATAAAGCAGAGAAGTAATCGCAGAGTGGGTCATCTAACTCACAAGCTCCACGAAACCTCCGATACTCATTCACTAAGTCCACGCAAATGCCGTAGTCTCGCTGGGTCATCATGTTCAACTCAAAGCTCAACCACCAGTGCTCGGCCACCAAGCCAACGCCGGGAATGAGAGAGAGGTCATTACCAACTAGAGAGTCAAAGCTAAAACCTCTTTCACCTCGCTTTATCCGACCAACCCTCGTCTTGTATGGCTCCACCTGAATGTTCCCACTATCATCGAGGTAGACTAGGGTTGTTTCCAACCCGATAAACTCACCGTCAATGAGGTCTCGAGGGTTCTGGGCATTCGCCATTCGAACAGAGATAGCCAACAGCCCAACCAAACAGAGCACGTAGACAATTAGGTAAAACAGCGGGGTAAAAGTTGCTTTCATCTTCTTCATTTGATTTCTCCATCTTCAATAATCACGCTACACTCAGCTCCTTTCGAAACTCTCTCAATCCACACTTGAGCATCAGCTGCAGCTGCCATCTCTGCGACCATCTTCAAGTTGTGCTCATCTAGTCGGCTACCGTCTCGAATCAATAGAACCTTCAGTTCTGGGTTAAGCGCTATCCCAATAGCAGTAGAGACCTTCAGTCGCTCTGCTTGTGAAGCTTGCTCAAACGGGACTCCGTTAAACAGCACTCCATCATCAGTGAACGAGAGCCCTGGAACAGGGAAGACAACAGAAGAAAGAATGGCATTCTTCTCAGCTTCGATAGCGTCGATTGTTTCGTCGAGTCGAGCTTCCTTCTTCTCTGCTGCAACCAAGTCGGCTCTACGTCGAGCGAGAGCTTCATTCGCTGCCCACTTGGCGTTGTTCTCATTCACTGCAGCTATTTGCTGCTGTAGGCTCGAGACATCCTGAGCTTGCATTGCAGCTCTCTGTGTGATTAGCCCCTGCAGCGTTACAGCATCAGCCTTCAGTTGTGCTTCCAGTCGTGCAATGGCCTCCTTCATTGAAGCAATCTGCGACATGAGGCCTTGTCCCTGCTGCTTCATCGAGGCGATATGGTCATCGAGGCGAATCGCTTCTACCTCTTTGGCCTTGGCGGCTTCGAGGGTGGCGGCGATCTGGGTGTCCTCCATCTTCGCCGTAACCTCGGGGAATGTCGGCATCCGTCCGATCTCCTCGGTCAGACTGCGACGGTCCCTGCCCGCTGCGGTCTTCTCCTCAGCGACAACTTTGCGCCGAGCCACCACCTCCTCAATGGCGTCAGCCTTGCCCAACACCTGAAGCAACAAGTTGCGCTGCTGCGCTGGTTGCATGCGCTCAAACTCAAGAGGGTCAAAGCTAACCTTACTCACTAACCCGTTGAGCAGCTCTTGTGGACGCTCGTATTTCTCGCCATCTTTGTGGGTGACAACCAACTCAGTCTTTCCATCGGGTTTGATTTTCCGATGAATGAGATAGTCTCCCGAGAGCTCTATCTTAATATCTGCAGCATCCTCTCCCTGTCTCACTGGCTGGGGGTCAAAGCTGCGCTTACCGCCGAGCGCCATTAGGATAGAGTCTAGCGTAGAGGACTTGCCCTGGGCGTTATCCCCGCCGATAATAACAGCGGAGCCGTCTGGTGTTATGCTGATGGCCTTTAATCGCTTGACGTTTTCCGCTTCTAATTTGGTTATAATCATTTGTGTCTCCCTCTAAAATCGTTTATGCTGTTAACAGCAAGATAGTTTAGTGTGGATTTCTTGTCAACACAAAAACAAGGGGGTCGAATGGAAATTGAAGATTTTTTTTCATCAGAGGCGGAGGCTGCGGCTAGGGTAGAGAAATTCAGAACTCTTCCTTCATCAATTAGAACCATGTATCGATTTAAAGCAAGAAACTGGTTATTAAAAGATGAGAGGGAATGGTTCACTAGTTTAAATGAAGCGGACAGAACTGACTACTTGGAGATATTCGCTGCATTCTTCTGGCAGGAAGTGCTGACAGAAGTTCAAACTGAAAAAGATTTTAATGAATTTTGTGCAATATGGGGGATAGAACAAAATGCCTAAGATGACGTTGAAGAGAGTATCGAGCTTACCGCATGCAACATACGGCATGCTGTTAGATGAAGTGGGTCAGCCAATTTGCGTGACGCTGGAAGACCCGTGGTTAGACAACAAGAAGAATGTCAGCTGCATCCCTGCTGGTGTTTACCTTTGTAAACGCAAGGTGTCACCAAAGCATGGCGAGACCTTTGAGGTCACTGGAGTGCCGGGCCGCAGCGCCATTCTCTTTCATGCCGGCAACTGGGCAGGAGAGCCGGGCGTAGCTAGTGGACCAATGGCCGGCCACACTCAAGGCTGCATTCTATTGGGTCAAAGCTTCGGTGTGCCACGCATCATGGGCAACGAGCACCGTGTTGGGGTGGTTACCTCTACTCGCGCTGTAGCGAAGTTCATGGAGACGCTGAAGGAGTATGACAGCTTCGTTCTCGAGGTATCTTACCTATGAAGTCGAGCATAGTAGAAATAACAGCGAGACCCAAGCGAAGCCTTAAGCCGCTCTACGACCGTCCAACCATCGACGCCATACCTGAACGGGTGTTGATGGTGAAGATGCTCGAGAGGGCACTGCTGGACCTTACTGGCCCATGTGAGCGCGGTAGGAAGGATGCCTACTGCTATCTCATGGGCAAAGGTCTCTTTGCTCAAGCCGACAAGAAGCGGTTGCATTCGGTGGAGATAATCTGTGAGCAGATAGGCTTTAACCTAGAGCAGCTCAGAGATATCTCCCACCTGATTTACAAACTCGGAATAAAATTCCGCCACAACGACGACTGGTCAGAAGCTATTGGCAAAATTCTACTCGATATTAAGACTGAAAAATACTCGCGTAATCATCCGCAGCAAACAACGGCTCGTCAGAATAGCTCTCCAGTGGTGGTGTCTCGTGCTGAGGAGGCGCGGCTGGGGCAGCTGTTGGAACAGCTAGAATTCCAGTTTGAGTAGGCGCCTGCGCTACTGCTGGCTGCGCCGCTGGGGCTGGTTGTGGAATGGCCCCAGTGGTGAGCAGTGTTAAGCTATCAGCCTCTAGCCGCTTCAGCATGCCGAAAGCATCAAGCCTTAATGCCGTGAATGCTTCCTTCAGATTCTCCCCTGGCGCTAAGTGTCCAACCACCTCAATTCTAGGTTTCGTGTTTCGAAACTTATCGTTTGGGTCTACCACAATCATCTCAATAGTTACTGCTATGCTTTTAACTTCCATCATTCCCCCTTTCGCAATCGTTTGCGAAGTTTTTCTAGTTCCTCAACTGGAGTTGTATACCAGACTCCAGTTACCAATTTAACAACGAAGACCTTATTCACCAGGTCTTCATATATCTTGTCAATGTCACCCCTCCTATTCTCAAACACACTAAAGAATTCCTTACCACTCGGTACCCCTTCTAGCGGGTCTTCCTGCATCGGGTGGTGCTTCTGCCACTCTGGTATGTAAGCAAGCTCATGCAATAGCAGAGAGTTTTTTGCGATGTTCTTATGCCTCGGCATTCTTCCTCTGAGCATTTCTGCTTTTAGACTTATCTAACTGCCGCTGCTCTTCTGTTTTCTCCATAATGAATTCGTTATACCGCTCCTTTGTTACGTAGAGCGTTTGATACTCCCCACTAAGGATCGCTTTCCCAGTGGAGAAATCGACCACACCGACCGGCTCGCCTCGCTTGCTCACTGCCAATCCCAAGTTATGAATCGGCCAAGTCTTCATCGCCTGGATGCAGACATCACGCTCCACCTTCTGTGGTTCTGGTGGAGCTTCCACTTCTGGCTCCTCCTTGTTCTGACCTCGCTTATCCAACACTTTGAATTCTGTCATGGTTCAACCCCCTTTCTATTGCTTCCTGTTTATCAATTAATCTCGTTGCCATTGTGGCATCTAGGCTATCCTGTAGCACTGTGTGCCAGACTAAGACTGACTCAAGTTGTCCGAGTCGGTGGACTCTGTCTTCAGCTTGGCTGATAGTTCCCGGTACCCAATCCAGTTCAGCAAAGACGACATGCCAGCTGGCGGTGAGGGTAATTCCGACCCCTGCAGCTTTGAAGCCCCCAACAAATACTCGTGTGCTTGTGTCGTTTTGGAACTTGTCCACTGCGCTAGCCCGTGCCTTAAGAGAGCACCTCCCGTCGAACAGTACAGCTGCCGAGCCAAAGTGATTTGCGATTTTATCGAGCACTTCATGGTGGTGTCCAAAGACGACAATCTTTCCTCCATCAACTGCATCCTCGAGCAGAGGTAGCATGTATGGAATTTTAGCCAGAGCAACCTCTTTTCGTATCTTTGCCATTTCCGTGAATGTGCCCAGGCTTTTTTCTCGTAGCGCCGCTGCAGCCGCTGTATAAGCTTCAGTGTCACTTGCGTCACGAGCTTCGAGCATCGCATGGCGCAATTGAAGTAGAACTGCTTCCTTCTTTTTGAATTCATCTTTCTCCCTCTCAATTAATTCTCGGAGCCCCTCGCTGGGTAGCTCAATAATTTGTCGACGCTTTGGCGGTAGTTCCGTCAATACGTCTTTCTTTAATCTTCGCACCATTACCGTGGCGCGAAGCCGCTGCTGCAGCTCTTCCAGGTGAAGCGCTTCCTTTCCATTGAACCCAACATATCTCCGCATGGATGCCCGGCTAGGCCACTCATCAGGACGAAGCCAATGTAAGCAAGTGAAGAGCTCCGCTGGTCTGTTGGGATATGGTGTTCCAGAGAGCGCTAGCTTCTTGTCTGTTTGAATCTTATGAAACTGCTTGTAGCGCCGCGTGTTCTCATTCTTCAGGTAGTGAAATTCATCCACGACAATCAAGTCCCACCTCCGAGCGAGTAGGTGCTTCTGGAATTTCTGTAGGATGTCGTAATTAATCACGCAGATATCTGCCAATGGGAACGGTTTCCGTGGGTGAACAATGCAGTAGGTTAGCTGGTGGGTGAGCCACAAGCGAAGCTCGACAATCCAGTTGTGCTTGAGTGAAGCAGGGCAGACTATCAGTGCCGATTCTAGGTTCGGTGTCATGTTCATGACTCCAATAGCCTGAGCAGTTTTCCCGAGCCCCATGTCGTCGGCGATTAGGGTGCCATCGCGTTCCATGGCGTACGCAATACCGGCCTTCTGATAGGGTCGGAAGTCGTGGCGCTGGTGGCTAGGCTTCGGCACGTGGAAGTCCGCAAAGATAGCTGTGGAGTTTGCGAATTGTCTCCGCAGCTCCGACTCATCCCCGGCCAATGCGAGACGAGCCCGGGCATCCGCGTGTTCTGCCATGCGTTGAGCGATTATCGGCGACCGCGTGACCCATCGCCGCACTTCCCGGTCATAGCTAAACCCAAGCTCCTGCCCCACCGACGCCGCATCAAAGTCGTATTGGTAGGCGAGGTAGTAGTATCCCCCGCTGATGTCGTAGCTCAAATTACTCACCGTTAGTCCACCCCTCAGCTTTTTGGTGCTCTTTTAAGTCTTGCTCCATCTCTCTATCGAATTTCATTTGCCGCAACCTATACAGCTCGCGAAAGAACTCCTCACCAACACCAAAGTCCACAAGAGTAGCGTGATACCTTCGGCCATCGGCGCTGACGTAACTGTCCGAGTGGTCCTCTCTAGTGCAGTAAGACCTAAACTCTTCTCGCTCTTGTTCTATGGGAATTCTCTGGCCGTCCCTGGTCGCTTGCCTAGCCCCTTTGTCTGAGTTCCCTAGATCCTGCTGTGCCCAATTGTAAGCCCGATTCCCCGGATCCCTTTCCGCCCACTGGTAGGCCCACTGGTAGGCCCACTGGGCGCGGTTAGCATCTCGCTCCGCTTGGCTTCTCTCTGCAGCTTGCTTCATTCTCGTGAAGATATCGTCGTAATTGAAGCCGTATGCATAAGAGTCGGTGGTGGTGTAGCCAAAGCCAGTAAATCCAGCTTTCGGATTAGGCTTAGACTCTTCTGTGGGAAGCCTGAGAGACTGAACGAAGCGAGACCATGCGCCGGGCTTCGGATCTCGCTTCGCAACGGTGCGGCGAATAGCTCTTACTGCAGCTATCACCTCACCGTCATTACTGCTCTCTAGTAGCATAAACATTTTATCGAGCTTGCCCACTACCACCTTCCAGAGCATCGTTAATGCAACGGTAAGTATCTGCCGATTCTTTTAGAGTATCGTGCATTTCCTTCATCCGCTGATTGGCTAGTATCTGCTCTGAGAGTATTTCTTTCTGTATCGATACTTCCTGAGCTTTCATCTTAAGGTCTTTTGCTACCGAGTAAACAGTACCAACACCAACAAACAACAGCGCAATTGAAATAAGAATTGTTTCTTTCATAATTACCCGTAAAATTTCTGATTAGTAAGAGCCCATGCCCCTAAGACATGGTCCAATGTTTCCTCGGTGTCTCCGTAGTCTTCTGCCGTCATAGCTACACCACAACGTGTGCAGACTGCTGTAATGAGACCATCTACCCCACGGCGCAGCGTGATACGCTGCTTACTCCGCAAGGTGTTCTCCCCCTTTAGTGCTGAAGTGCAAATGCAATTCACGCACGTTTCAAGTCTTGCTGTTATCACTGACGTTCCCCGGTATCAACACAGTATCGCCTAAGACGTATCCAGTTGTCTACTCTTAGATGGCATTTGTGATAGACATCAATCCGAGAGGGGAAAACCGCAAAGTAAAAGTCGTTAGTTGATGATAACTCTCGCTCGATTCCGTGGGGCTCTTTTGAGTTTTCCCACAGTTCAGAGAAAAGCTTCCCGGCAAAACCTGCAGGGTGAGATCCTCTACTAGATTTCGCTGGTTCAAATAGTTCTTGCATTACCGCATCGGGTTCACAATTTCCCCAGCGTCTGATGATTGCTATCGGATCATCCAGTGGATCATCATCGTCAAAGTAGACCCCTATTTGAGCAAATTGCTGTATTTTTAGTGTCATAATTCCCAGTACTCCTGATGTAGCTCGCCGTTTTCGTCTGTGGTTTCCGTGTGAATGCAGTGGATGTGATCGTCGATAGTTTTCGACAGTGGATATAGCGCCGCCTGCTGGAATGCTGCCGCCATTGCCTCATTGGCAGACAGTGCGGGAACGCGTAGCACGATGGTTTTCTTCGTTGCTGTGATTAGTGTTTCTACTTCGAAAATGCGGGCATTTTCTGGCGCGTCTTTTGACTTCCAGTAAATCCGCAACCGACCAAACAGCGGATGAACGCAATGCCCAGCTAGCACCCATGGCGCCGATTTGTACCCATCCATTGTAATAACCGCCTCCCCTTGCGGGTATGTCAGGAAAACTTCATCGGCCCTTTGCTCTACCTTTTCTGGCTTGATTAATTCTAGCCCCGGTGGCCAGCTAGGGAGAAATTCAAGATTCTTCCCCCCTAACTGCACTACTTCATTATACATGCAAATCATATTCCCCCTTGCCTTTCGACTACCTGTCCCCGAACATTCAACACGCGCCATGCTGTGACCAGTGTCCAGCGACTAGCCAGATCCCTGGCGTAGTAAACCGCATCGGCTACGCTATCGAAGGTCAGACCATTACCGGCCCACTTCCCGCTACTATCCGCTAACACTTCCACGCGGTACTCTGGCTTGCTGTATTGCTCCCGCTTACTTGCGGCTATTCTGCATTCGTTGTCAGTCATAATTCCCCTCTATCCTAGTGCGCTAATCGCTCGGCTGTTAATCGCATGATATCAATCATAAACGCTACCGCTTCCAATGCCTGCTCAACATCTGGCTGGTTATTGTCCCTCTCGTCGGCTATGTCTTCTTGAATCATCCCATTAAACAGCCCGTTTTCTAGATAATCGGCTGCAATCTGCAGTCCCTCATATGTTAGCTTTGCCATAATTCCCCACTGTTTTACTGAATTACCATTGCCTTAACTTCGCTTGCTTTTACTGTCCCCTTGCGGATTTGCTTTTCTACCCTTCTCGGTAGCTTGAATTTCAAGCCCACAATTGAACCTTGAGGATCTAGCCATCGGATATCGTGCTGATCCCCGTCAATCACAGCCCGGCCCCATAATTCGCTGGGCATGGCGCCACTAAAGGGGACTGCTATTGAGACAAGCGGATCTATTCTGTCGATTAGCTTGTGGTTTTCCCCTGAGAAGCTAAAGGTAAGATGATAGCCTTCAGCGTTTTGGCTTTTGAGGTATCCAGCAAAACACCTACCGGCGTGCTTGGTATAATCATAGTATTTCACTGTAGGAAACAACCCCATAGCATGCTGAATATACCGACCGTTAGCCGGTAATTCCCAAGCGATATCACTAGTGCCATTTAAGCGAATTGATAGGGAATAGCCTTTCTTTTCCGCTCGTTTTAGTAGGCTTTTAGTCTCGAAGTCTAACCTGTCCCTGAATTCCTTGGGGAATGCATGGTAAAATATTGCCCTAGCGCATAGCGCCTTGAACCCGCTGGGCATTCCTAGTTGCCCCGTCCAAGCAATGCAGATCTTTCTGCAATGCTTACTTGAACTAGTGCAAAGGTTTAGATGCTTGCTAATCGTTTGCGCTGGCGCTAGGTAGCAAATCGCATCAAGAATGCCGATGCCTTGGCTTTTCTCTGCTTTAACTGAGCGAGTAGTTAGCAACCAGCCAACCTTAACCTTGCGTCTAGGGAATAGCCTTCTAACCCTAGGCCTGAGTATTGCCCATGTTTCTAGTGGTATTTCGAATTCAATTGGTTTCATATTAAGCCCCTATGTTAATTTCTTGTTGCCGGTATTCCCTCAAGAGTGATTGCCGAACTAGTTCGTAGTTTGGCGGTGAAGGATAGCGATCGTAGTTTCTGATCCTGCTTTCACGGATTCTAGCGGTACGATGGCGCAGCTTGATGATCACCCCATAATAACGCATCGCCTCAACAAAAAGCGCCGCATCGCAATCTTCCTCTAAGTAGCTGTGAAATTGTCGGATATATGAATAGGGGCTTATTGCTTGCGATATCCCTAAGCGGACTAAGAGCGTATTCGGCACCTTGATCCAACCATGCCCCGGATCTTGTAAGTACTCGAAAGAGCGTTGAACGCCTTGTAGTTTTTGCGGTATTTTCATAATTCCTCCTAATTGCACTAAAAACCGCATATCGCTATGCGGTTAATGCTGCAATTATTTACTAGGTATTTTCACCACGGTTAGGTTGCGCTTTTGGTTGTACCGCAAGGTTACTTGCTTATATTCACCTTTTAACTCGTGAATTGAGCAATATCGCCCGTCTTCCCCACTAAAAAGGTCAGCAATTATAAAATCCTTCCCTGCGAAAAAATCCGCCTCAACTGCCTTTCTGCTTTTGTAGTCCCGTCCGTATGCTGGTAATAGTGTCATGTTTTTACCCTCCTATTAATTGGCTTGCGCCATGAAGTTAATGACAAAAAATGTGAGAATTCCTGCTAGTAGGAATAAACCGGGGAAATAGCTGAACAAATAGCAGACCCCATAAATGGTAACTAAAACCATAAAGAATGTTAAAAACAGCCAGAAAATTAGTGTAGCTATTAGCATGGTCTAATTCTCCTCTTGTTCGGCGTGAATTGCTCGCAGTTGGCGGTTAAGAAGCGCTGAGCGAATTGCAAGCCGCAAGCCGTAAAGCAGTGCGATAACCAGTAGGCCTACCGTTGCATGGTGGATAATTTGCGCGGCAAGTAGCGTGCTGATTGAAACGTGAAGGTAAGAAGTATGGATTAAGGTCAACATGGTTTTACCGTTCGTATTAGGCTTGTCGATTGCATCGGTAAGCAGTGATAAAGGTATGATGGCACAGTGTGGCAAAAGATGCAACAAAAAAATGCAACACAATTAAAAATATTTGATGGTCGGTGGAGACTATACTCTATCGCGTGCGCGCACGTTGCATAGGTGGGGCAAAATAGCAACACAATATTTGTCCTCTCAAATTGGAGAACTGACAACTTATTACCGCAATTGGCCAGCTCTAATCTTTTTGCGTAGTTACTATGCAAAAAAGTAATAGTGCTAGGCTTTAATGGGGAATTGCGGGATAGCGCTGTAGCTTGGTAGAAAATAGGCTGTGATTGGTTGGGAATTGGCTGTTATTGGTTGTGATTGGTTGGGAATAGCGGGGAAAACGGCACCCCAAAAACTCTTTCCGCAAGAGTTTTAGCATTAAACTAATCGGCCTATTCTATTTTCTCTAGTAAATACAACTACTTATACTCTTGACTAATTTAGTAGGGAATTTAAATTGACCGATAACAATTCTTATCGGTCATTTTGCCGCCCCCCGCGGGGCCGCTCGGGTCGAAGCTGAAGGGGTATACCCCACACACACCCTCTCCTAAAAAACAATTACCCACTAATTTACTAGGAAATCCCAAACCTTTTTTCAGGAATCTTTTAGCTGCCTATAAGATGTCGGGGGGGGGTGCTCTATTAGGGGGAAATTGGTAAATGTCTGGTCGGATTGAGGTTCTTTTTTTGCCTACCCCTAAAAATAGTTGTTAAGTAATTCTATGCCACAATGAATGATTTCAATAGGTTATCTATTCTGTCATCTATTTTATAGATTATTTTTTTGTCGACAAAGTAGGCTCAGCTCCTCTATATTGACTCTTACCTAAAATGTGATAGGCTGGACCTTATGCCGGGCTGATTAAGCAGAAAACAACTCTGCTTCTTCTTCATCGAGGCGAAGCCGAGAAAACTCTCTAAATCCTCTCTTAAATTAAGCTAAGAACACTTCTTAACTCGGAGTCCCCACAGAGTGGCTTCGCAAACCACGGGATTCCGAACCCTGTTCTTCAAAGCAAAGGCACGATGACCGGGGATTTAAGAGAGCCGAAACCCTTCTCCCTGGGACAGCTTCGTCCCGATTTCTGACCAGCATCAAATTAGTGTGGAATTAAAGATTGCTGGGTTGTGTGTCGCGGTTTTTGGTGGCATTGTTGACATGGATTAATCTACTTTAAACACTAAATTTAGTGAGGATTTTATGGCTACCATTCAACAACACGCTAAAACCGCAACTACCTGCGTAACGATGACAGACGAGGATTTGTATGAGCAATTGAAGACAGACTTCAAAGCGGTCCATGGCCGCGAGGCAAAGGTCTTGGATTTGGTTCAGGGATTAGATGCGGTTATTAAGGGCAAGAGCTCGGATGCAGCTTTTGCATTCCTCAGTGCGAAAAAGGCCTCAGAGCTGAAGAGCTTGTTTTTTGACCACAAGGTCGAGATTGTCGAGAAGGTCACCGCCGTCGAGAAGGCGAAGGCCCCAACTCCAGAAGAAGTTGCCGCCAAAGCCGCCGCTGAAGCGGAGGAAAAGGCCAAGCTCGAAGCGGAAGCGAAAGGTAAGGCCGGTAAGTAGTAATGAGCACCGAACTCAGCCTTTTTCAAAGGGATAGGAAGGAGGCTGAGTTTCGAGCCAAGGAGCTCTATTTTGAGGGGAAGAAGCAGGCGGAGATTTGCCAGCTTGTAGGAATCACACCAGACATACTCAAGAACCACATCTATGGGCAGAAGGGCTCGGGTGGGTGGAAGGCTGAGAGAGAGGCGATTGAGGCGAAGGCGCTTCGGCAGATAAACAACCTGCAGAAGGAGCGCTACGCAAAGCTTCTCAATGAAACTCTTATCGCACTAGAAAGGTCAGTTACTGCCCTTAACGCGCCGGAGCGGGATGAGGAAACGGGGCAGGAGATTATTGACCCGGTTACCCTAAAGCCAAAGCTGAAGATTCTCAGCGTTGGTGAGATGGAAAAAATTTCAAAAATCGCTGGGACCATGCAGGTCATGCTGGACCATGCTCAGGATGCTGAAGATGCGGCGACGTTACGGCCGGGTCAGGTTCGCATGAAGCTGACAGTCGAGACGTTGCTGCAGTCGTTGCAAGAAGTGGACCCAATCGGGTTTGGCGCCGATGCTTGGGGGGACGATGAGAATGAGGCCATTGAGGTAGACTTCGATGTTGTATGACAATAGAGGGCAACCGATTCGACGATGCGAGGACTGCACCCACCTGATTCCGAATCAGGAGGTGAAGCAGAGCAATAAGGATGCTCGGTTTCTCTGCGACCACTGCTGGAACAAAGAGCAGTATGAGTGGGAGCAAGACCGATTGCGAGGGTATCGAAAGTAGTGGCTGTCACCAAAGCGGAAATCGCTAGTCTCACCTACCAGCAGAAGCGCCTGGGCGAGCTTCATGCGGGCATGAAGTGGAACCGCCCACAGAAGAAGGTGCTGAGGAAGATATTTCGCGATGGTTGCAAAAAGATATTTATCCGAAAAGGAAGAAAAGGAGGAGGAACACATACGATTCTTTATCCTCCAGTCCGAGTTGCCGGAACTATGCCGGGACGAGCTTGTTATATTATCGGCCCTCAACAGGTGCTTCAGCAAGAAATCGTCTGGGATAACCGAAGACTCCACAACATGGTCCCCAAAAGCTGGAAAGCTAGAGAGAGGAACAAGGATACACGACTTATCATCCCTCATCCCGAAGGAAACTCCTTCATCAAAATCCACGGCGCCGACAACTGGAAACGAATGGTTGGGATTGAAGGGGACGTCTTCATATTTGATGAGCTTGCCGACCACGACCCCCGAGCCTACAAAAACTGTTTCCCAAACATACAGTCGCGTGATGCAATTTGGATCGTCGTCGGCGCACCACCTCTCGAAAAGGTCAAAAAAAGCTTCTACTACGGACTCGAAAAAGAGATTCGACAAGACCCAAGTTGGTACTTCATTCATTGGCCTACTTGGGAAAATGCGGAATTCTTGCCGGGCGGCATGGCGGGAATTCAAGAACTAAAGGATAGCTACTACCGCGCCGGGAAGTGGGACGAGTGGGAAGCTCGATATGAAGCCAGGTATATTTTCGGTGGCGCCAACACGGTTCTTTCGCACTTCATTCCCGATGGAGAGGAAGGGACACAGGTAGTCGACTATGCATGCCTGATGGATGAGCTTCGAAGAGATGCTCGTCACCTAAAATGGTTTCAGATATTTGACCCCGGCTACGCCACCTGCTTCGCAGTACTGTTTGCCTGCTACAACCCCTACCAGGGGGTGATGTATATTCTTGATGAAATCTATGAGACAGACAGGCGCAAGCTTAGCGTTAACGAGATTTGGCCTCGAGTAGTCGAGAAGCAGCAGCGGATACTGCCTGGAGGTGAGGCCGTGTGGAAGCGGGTCTACGACTCTGCAGCACCCGGGTTTCCGCAGGAGGTGCGGTCGCGCTGGAAGGGTGACCCGAAGTTCGACCCCCGCACCGCGTTCATTCCCAGCCACAAAGAATCGGGCGACGAAGACAAGTATTTCAGAGTCGCCAACTCGGCACTCCACCTACGCCGCCTAATTGTGACAGAGAAGACCCCGAACCTGCAGAACGAGATGCAGGACTACTCCACCACGGAGTCGGGCGACTACCCAGACGACGGCAACCACGGACTAGACTGCCTCCGCTATCTCCTCAAACACTCTCACTTCACCTTGGTAGAGATGCCCTACGAGCATATCCTAGGAGCGCCAAGACGCCGAATTATTACCCTAGAAGATGAGTTGTCTAATGTATATAATGGCGAAGATGCTCTGGGGGGAGTCATCCCGGTTCAGACCAGAACCGAACGAATAATGAATCGCGCCTTTGGGGAAGGGGACTCTGATGATTACGATATCTTTTTTTAGCCTTGGCTTTGCAATCTTTGTCTGTATCGCCCTAGTTGGACTTCTACTCGGTTTTGCCTACTTGGCGTTTTGCATTAAAGCACTTTTGCGTGAGCAGCACCTATGTTTAGCCGCATCGTTCTACTCTCTGTGCGAGACGCGAGCGATGAAGAATGCCACAGTGATTCAGCGCCTTGTTGAGGTGCATAAACCGAAGAATGTTCCATCAGCAGATTTTCTCAAGGCGATGGATGAGTTTGATAGCGATTTTAGCGAGTTTGTCGACGCGGTAGCGCCCAAGAAGGGAGCGATGCCACGGTGGCAGAAAGGGGAGCTCGATAAAGATACAGATGATATTTACGATCCGAGCACTGACCCGGAATTCGCAGGAGCGCGTGACCTAGTATGAGAGCTGCATACCAAGAGGTAATCGAAGAGCACCGAGCTAGGCTCGCCTCTGGTGATGTTGATGCTGGCAGTGACGAGCTTGGCTCGCTATCTCCGTTTGTTTTTGTTCCAGTTCGTCGAGTAGAAGAGTCGGAAGAGGAGATGGAAGACCGAATCCTCGATTGGTTGATGGGGACAATCGACATTCTCAGCGAAGAAAACTCTACTCGCTTCGCTCGCATGATTGCGAACGTAAATTTCTACAATATGACGACATTTTTCGATGGGAAAAATGTTCGCCTGCGAGACCAAGACAGCAACCGAATCAAAAGCAATCAGCTGTTCTTCATGAACCACGCAAGAGACTTCTTGCGACAGTCCGTTTCTCGCTTAATGCGCTACACACCTACGCTGCAGGTATTCCCAAAGAACAACGAATACGCAGATAGACTTGGTGCGCGTCTTTCGAAAAACATCATTGACCACATTTTCCGCGTAGCAGATATTCGCGACCTTGCGGAAGACATTTTGCGCGATGGGAAGCTCTGCGGAGAGCAGTTTGCCTTCGTTGAGTATGACCCTTACGTCGGCGACCTCGAGCAAGAAGTTCAGCAGATGGTGGAGCAGGCTCGCGCAGGCGGTGAAGACCTTGAGTACAAAAAGATTGAAGGAAAGGAGTATTTCGAAAACGCAGAGGGAGAGAGAATCCCACTAGAAACCATCAAGCGAACTGGTGAGGTGGTAATCACTCGAGAACCGCCCTGGTTCATCCTAAAAGAACCAGCAATGCGCTGGCGCGAGACGAACTACATCTTTCGCGGCCGGATTAAGCACGTAGACATTGTTCGTGCAGAAAATCCTGACATCGAAATTGACCCTCAAACAATCATCAAGGGTAAAAACGGGAAACTCGCTCACTTAGGGCCAGGCTTCGCCGCTGGCGAATGGGTTGTGGAGTGGGATTTCTATCATCGCGGTTGTAGGTTCTTGGATAAGGGCTTTCACGCGAGATTCATCGACGGGCAACTTCTCACCTATGGTGATAATCCGTTTTCTCACCGAGATTTGCCATGCGCGAGATTTTCCGACATCGATGACCCTTGGAGCTCAAACGGAATCTCGTTTTTTGAAGATATCAAGACGCCAATCATTCTGCATAACCGACTGCAGAACGCGATGTATCGAAATATCGCAATTGCCGGCGCTCCAAAAATCATGGTGCCAGAAGGCGCTTCGAATCCTTACGCAATGAAGGGTGGGCCGTTCATTATTCCTTACGAGCCACCTTATGAGCCAAAAGCGCTTACCATCAACACGATTGGTGGAGAGGTTTTCCAGTTTAGCGAGAACATCATGCGCCAAGCGCAGCAACTCTCTGGTACGTTCGGTATCAGTCGAGGAGACGTGCCGAATAACGCTCGCGCAGCTTCGATTCTGAACTTCTATGAAGAGCAAGAAAACGAGAAAGAACAGAGCAACATCCGTAAGTATAACGCGTTTGTTGAAAAAGTCGGGAAACTGGCTCTTGGCACTGCTGGAGACTTCTATCGAGCCGAAGACCAGCGAACGATTCGCGTTGTGGGAAAAAACAATCGCTATAAAATTAAAAAAATCAAGGACGTCACTAAGCTCTCCGGTCCGCATGATGTTGAAGTGGAGAGAACGACAGCGCTGGCGGAAACGAAGCAAGGGCGAATCGACCAAATCGTTGCATTGAGCCAAATGCCGCTTTCTACTTCAGAAGGCGACCAGATGAAGCCTGGTCTGTTCACTCGAGAGCAGATTTTGAACATGATCGAAGTGTCTGACACTCCGACGTTTTTCGAAATGGCAACTGCTGCAGTAGATAAAGCGCAGAGCGAAAACGAAGACCTTTTTGAAGGGATGCAAGTCCCAGCTCCAGCAATGTTTGAGGCGCATCTCATCCATTGGCGAGAGCATTTCTTCTTTATGCAAAGTAGAGAATTTACTGACGTCGAAGGAATCCCACCAGAGGTTCGAGAGGCGTTTATCGACCATCTTGGAGCACACGAGGCTCTGATGTATTTGATGGCGACAAAATCTCTCTCCTTCGCACAAGGATTGATGGAGCTTCAGTATTACCCGGTCGCATTCGACATCGGCGGGAAGCCCACAATCATGCAGCTCATCATGATGCACCAGTCACCTCCTCCAACGCCAACCACTCCTCAGATAGGAGCCGGGAATGCGGCACCACCGGAGCAGATGCCTGTCGCGAATGAAGAGGTGCCAGTAGAGGCGCCAATACCAGAGGAACCGCTGCCAGGGGAAGCAGCCATAGAGGGGTAGGAAAATGAGCGAAAAAGCAGATTACGTACAAGCAATTCGAGGAGACGGAGCGCCAGACTTAGACGCGCTTCGAGAATTGAGCCAAGAAGACTACGAGGATGAGTTTGGGGAGGGGTCAAAAGGCTCCTCCGATGGGGTCATTGCAGACGATGACGATGAGGGCCCGATTTTAAAGCCAGAACCGAAAGAAGAGCCCAAGGAAGCCGAAGAGGAAGACTCCGAAGAGGAAGAGAAGGAGTCTGACGACGAGGAAGAAGCTGAAGAGGAAGAAAAAGAAGCCGCCCCGGTTGATGATGAAGACGCTATCGTCGCAAAAGGCCCAAATGGAGCCGAAATCAAGGTTCCCCGAGAGGCCGTGTTCGAAGTCACGGTGAACGGGCAAAAAGTGGAGATGACCCTCGAGGAGATTCGAAATCGAGCCTCGGGAGACCTCCACATCCACCAGGAAACTTCCCGACTAGGCCGAGAGCGCCAAGACCTAGAGACCAAGAAGGCCGAGTGGCAGAAGCAGATCGCTGCGGCCGAAGAGAACCTCGAAATTCTCGCCAATGCTTCGCCTGAGGAGTTTTTTCATCACTATGCGATGATGACGAACCAATCTCCTGCTCAAGTCTCAAGGGACTTCATGGAAAAAGCCTTGAAACATGCAGCAGAATTTGAGAGAATGACACCAGAACAGCGAGCGTTGAAAGACGAGGCTGCTCGGGTTGGACTAGAACGTCGTCGAATCGAGAAAGAGCGAAGCGCTCTTGAGGCCCATCGGGAACAGCAGCGGCAACTCCAAGAAGTTGACCAGCTCCTAAATTCCCAGGGCGTCGGTTGGGACGAGTTCGAGGTTGCAACAAAGTTTCTTGCAGAGAACGCCCCTGCAAATGCTCACATCACTCCAGAAGTGGTGGTGGAGCAGGTCTTCATACTTCGCCACTACAACAAGGTGGTAGATGCGGTGAGGACAGTAGACGAGAACGTCCTTCGTGATGGCAATCGGCTACAGCAGGTCTATGATTCTCTTGCTCGTGCTGAGTCTATAAGCCGAAGGGCATACACTGCAGCAGAGACGCAAGAGTTCGTAAGAGAGGCGCTTGGTGTCAAGAAAAAACCAAGTTTGAGTGAGAGCCTGAGTACGAAGGTGGCAAGAGCCGAACAAACTGGCCGCACCAACTCGAAAACCGCAAGCTCACGAAAACGCAAAGAAGAAGATAGCTACGCTGACACATTGACGCTCGCCGAGCATCGGGAGCGCATAAGTCAGCTTGACTGATTTAACTGCGTTTTTGCTGAGATAAAAAATGGCTATAACCGACTTAACCGAAGCGGATTATGACCCGATTTTCAAGGTTAACTACTTGAAGCTCGGGGATAACCTCTACAATACCTTTGACAACGTAGTTTCGCAGGTGAAAAAGACCTTCGGAACCTTGGGTGGTAAGCAGTCACGCTTTCCGATCGAAATCACCTTTGGTGGTGGTGTCGGTTCGAGCTCTGACGGTACTCTGCCTGAGCCAAACAGCACTGAGTTCTTAGAGCCAGTGTTGGGCGCGAAGCGTTGTTACGCTCGAATCAAAATCGATGGTTTGACAATCGAAAGCTCGAACAAAAGCGAGCATGCGTTTGTTAAGGCAATCGACCAAGAAGTAACCGGCAAGCTGAAGTCCTTCAACCGCAAAGCTGCGGCTGAATTCTTCAACGATGGAACTGGCGCTATGGGTCAGTTTAGCGGAAGCGCTGGTGGAACCGCCACTGCGCCAACGATGACTATCCTCAACACTGGAACCTACAAGCGCCGTCACGCTTACTTCGAGAAAGGTGACTATGTAAACGTAAACTCGCTGACGAGCGTCTTCGAGATTACCGCTTACAACCGCTCCAGTGGTCTTTTGACCCTGGCTCGAATCTCTGGCTCTGATGACCTCACTGGCATTGGCGCTGGAACGCATACTGTGTATTGGCAGAATTCGCGAAACAACGACCCTTACGGGCTGTTGGGTATTACCGTCGCAAACTCGACCCACTACACTGTCGCAGAAGAGTTCCGATATGAGCCGTTCACTTTAGATACGGCCGCAGGCGGCGCTCCTCTGAACACTGGGATGCTCACTGAGGTTATCGATAAGCTCGAGACCGAAATGGATGAGCCTCCAACCCACATCGTAATGTCGCCGATTCAGTATCGCCGATACATTGCGCTGCTTGAAGACCAAAAACGGTTCCCCGTTCCGGTCAACATGGCACCACGCAAGAATGCGATGACCTCTAGCAAGTTGCTTGCTCGAGTGGGCTTCAGTGGTATCCAGTATGCTGGTTCGCAAGGTGGAATCAACGTCTTGAAGAACAAGTTTGTTCGAGACGACATGATTCTGTTTCTGAACATGAGCCACATCGAGATGAAGCACGTCAAGAAGCCAGGCTGGAAGGCGAAGGACAACATGATTTTCCTTCGCATGGAAGATCAGGATGCGTTTGAAGCTCGATACGTGAGCTACAAAGAGAACCTGTTCAATCCAGCGCATGTCGGCTATATCGACGACCTCGCGGTTGCATAGTGTTAAGCCCTGGGGAAGCCCAGGGCTTTTTCCAATTCTCTAGAAGGAGCTTAAAATGGCTTTACCACGATCCACCTTGAGTGAGGTGAAAAGTCACCAGACCAAGTCTGTGATTATGGGCTTCCGCGTTGATGAGAGCGCTATCTCTGGCAATACCAGTGCTGGTTTGCTTGAAGGCACTTACGATGCGGTAATCCAAAAGAACGGCACTGGGGACTACACTCTCACGTTTAACAAAGCATTTCGGCGCACTCCAGTAGTGATGGGAGCTGCTCCAATTGGGCTGGTCGATGCTCGTTTCAACATCCAAACGCTTAGCACCACTGCGGTGCGAATTGTTTGGGAAGTAAACGGCACCGACACCAACGCAGACTTTCATCTTACGATTTTGGGTTTTCAAGACAACACCCAGAGGTAAGCAATGAGCGCTACGGGTTTTAACTGGAGCGATTTGATTGGGCCAGCAATTACCGGTGGGGTCGCCCTCACCGGTTCTCTGCTGTCTAACAGTCTCGCTCAAGACAAGGCGAAGGAAGATAAGCGAGCGGCGGCAGACGACCGAGCATATTTGCAGAGCCAGTCGCAGCTTGAGCACGATCGAGCAAAAGAGCTGATTAACCTCCGAGCAAGCCTTGCCGGCGGCCCACCGAAGCCGTTCTTAGGTTTTACTGACCCTCAACGGGTTTCTGCGATACAGCAACAGGACCAAAATAACTTGGCGGCGATACAGCAACTCATCCTTGCGTATCAGCGAGGATTGGGGAGAGCTGGGTAATGGCGGTTCGAGAGAAGGCGAGCTTAACTAAAAGGGTTCCCTACAACAGTGGCAGACCTTCGACTCCAGCGCGTCCTGGCGTGGCTCTTAACGTGCCAGGAATGGCAAACCCAAAGAACCGAGCAGCAGAGATTCTCAGTGCGATAGCAGCTGCTGGACAGCCTAAGCCGGCGATGCTTCCGCAAGACCGGTTAGCAAGGGTCGCCCCAAACACTCTGACAGGAGACCCTCGGCTTAACCCGAGAGGCTATCAAGCAGCCAATACAGGCTTAGTCTCAACCCCAGAACAGCTCGCTGAGCAGGCTTCAACCGACCTTAGAAATGGCGGTCGTCCAGCGACTCCATTTGCTCCTCCAGTGGCAAGCGCCACCCCGTGGGCAGGCCAAGCGCAGCAGGGAGCTGGGACTCCAGACCCAAAAGGACCGACAGAAGGCGACCGCATCAAGGGGTTTGCCATGAACACAGCTATGGACCAGGCCCCAAGAGCGATTGAGGCTGGTGGTCAGGCTGCGGGTATTTTTTCGTCGGCAGCTCCGGTGTTGGGCAATACTGCGGCAAGCGCCTCCGCTGCCGGCGGCGCGGCCCTCACAGGGAACCTTGGAGCAGCCTCCACCTACGGCACCGCAGCAGCCACCCCAGTCTCGGCAATTGCTTCAGCAATGCCATGGCTCGGCCTTGCGGGACAGGCGTATCTCTATGGCAAGAATGGGTATGATGCTGCTAAAGGGCTAACAAACAGCACTGCTTCAGATGATGCCAATTCGGCGATAAAGGCAGGACTCCTAGCGACTGGTCCACTTGCCGGCTGGGCCGCTCCTCTTGTTGATGTTGTCGGTTTCAAGTCTGGTAAGCACAAGGACCAGTACCAACGTGACGCTATCATTAAACACCTCCGAGACAATAAGTTTATCGATGAAAAGAATACTATTGGCCTTGCAGGTGGTGGACGATTCGATTTGGGAGATGAGACGATTTCTGGACTCGGAACCAAAAACGACAAGTCATACAACATCAACTGGGAAGACCCCAGAGTCAACGAAGCTGTAGGCGCTATTCAGCCTTTGGTTGATGTGCTGCTTGGCAACTCAAGCGAGAAGCGAACTAGCGACTTAACCGGTAAGCTGGTCAACGCCGCTCTCTCCTCTGGAGATATGAGCACTGATTCAATTCGTGGCTTCTACGAGCAAGCCGGCTTCGATCGGGAGAAAGCTGCTGCAGCAATCAATGAGCTTGCGAAGGATGCCGAGCGATTAGACCCAGCTCGCAGAGATGCCTACTTGGCGGCGATAGACAAACTGTTTCCCTCGGCCCAAGCATCGACCCCCTCGACTGCTAGCACCTCCTCTTCCTCGGGTCAGGGTCGAGGGAATTCAAAACCAAAAACAAAGCCAGCAATAACGCCTCCAGTGGCGGCGCCAATCCCAACTGGTCCAGCAGCTCCTGGTGGAGCTCCGGTGGATTACGGTCAAGCGATTGTGGATGTCTATAAGAACAACACGAGCAACCCAATTACTGCCGGCTTAAACCCTGTCACACAGCCGCCGTTTTCGCTCAACCCTCTAGCTAGACGGAGGTAAGCATGCAGCGATATATCGGAGACCTTCTCGATGCTGTTAGACGAGATTCTCACAACGTAACTTGGAGCGAGGGGGACGCTGGTCGTCGCGGGACGACGCAGCGCGACCTGGTTCGCTTTGCAAACTGGGCACAGCAGAGAGCTCAAGGTCGCATCAGCAAGAAGCACAACTTTTACTTTGAAGTAGCACCAAGGGAGATTGATGTCGTTGCAGGAACTGAAGCCTATTCAGTTGATGATAACGTCTACCTTGGTAGCCGCTATCGCAAGGTTGAGTACTCTCGCAATGGTGGAGATAGAGACTACCAGCGCCTTCGTCCCTATAACCCTTACGTCACTTTTAACGCTAGCGGGATTCCAAACTACTACACTCGCAGAGGTCAGAGCATTGTCTTGCTGCCGCCTCCAAGCGCGTCAGGTGGAAAGCTTCGAGTTACCTACGAGAGAACGCTTGACCACCTAGCTCTTCGAGCTGGGCAAATTCAAGGGGTAACTCTCAGCTCAGGCCAAATCACTGCTCTAAGCATCGATGTCGACACCGACGGTGATGACGTTGTTGAGCTAGACACGGCTCAGTTTGTCTGCATCTGCAACGCTTATGGCGAAGTACAAATGTACAATGTGCCAATCACTAGCTACGACAGCGCAACTGGAATTGTAACTCTTTCTGCCTACACATATGCGGATGGAGAGACTGCTGCAGTTGGTGACTACGTTACCGTTGGGAAGTGGACAACCACGCATAGCAGTTTGGTTGATGACTTCGAGCGATACATCAGTGAGTATGTGTCGAGACGACTTCACGCGAAGGCGTCTAGTGCAGACTATTTTGATGTTGGGAAAGAGTTTGAGGATATGGAATCTGAGCTTATAGATTCTCTGATTATCCCAGACAAAGATGTTGCAAGGTTGGAAGATTGCGACATGGACCCACTACTCTATGGGGGAGATTTTTATGGGAACGATTATTACTAATGCGAAGATTTGCATCGCTCTGAATAGAGCGCATTCGGCACTTGGGACAGTTCGGGTTGATGCCCAAGATGCAATGACAATTGAGAGAGTGAGAAACGACTTAGCACTGATTAACGAAATTGTTTCAGCGTTGATAGTCGAGGAGAAAGACGATGCCGGAGACCTTAAGTTCGGGATTGACCCTAACGATTCCCAAGAGGGGTGAGCGTAACTACGACTCCGTTCTGAGAGCTGCGTTTGCGGCAATAAGCGCTCACGACCACAGTGGTGGTGGCAATGGAACGCAAGTAGACAGCAGTGCTCTAGCAGCAGACTCAATTGACGACACTCTCGTTAGGCTTCGCACCAATCAATATCTACGCGCTCGAAATGCTGGGAACACGGCTGACCTTGACCTCGTTAAGGCTGACGCTTCTAATATTCTTCGCTTCGGAAACGTCGGGGCAAATACTCGAGCAGATTTAGGTCTAGCTTTAGGCTCTAACGTCCAAGCATACGATGCTGATTTGGCTGCAATTGCTGGCTTGACGCCAAGCGATAACGACTTGATTCTTCGTGCCGGTGGCGCATGGACCGCAGGAACGCCAGCAGCGGTTCGCACTGCACTGGGGCTCGTGATTGGAACGAACGTGCAGGCATACGACGCCGACCTCACCACGTTGGGTGCGGGTGGTGCGAGCGCTCGCTCCTTCCTAGGCTTGGCCCTCGGGTCTGACGTGCAGGCATATGATGCCGACCTCGCAACGATTGCCGGCTTCACCCCCTCCGCAGGAGATATCCTCTACGGCGGTTCTGGAGTTTGGACCAAGACCGGTATCCACGTAGCACTTGCAACAAACAGCGGTAACTACACTCCCTCTTATTCGGTTAACGTCGGGACGGCTAGCTTCACTCACCAAGAGATGTTCTACGTTCGAATGGGGCCAGTCGTATTCTTTCGAGTGAGCTTCACCTTCCAGGTCACATCTGGCTCTCCAACCATCATCAACATTCCACTGCCATCAAATTGCGTGGCGATGGATGCCGACGCTTCGCTGACTTGCTCTGGAGAAGATGGTGGAACAAAGATTGATGAGGTTCGTTGGAGAGCGACCTCTGGCAACCAGTTGATTATGTTTAAGGCTGGACTTGGCGCTTGGGGTTCTAGCCCAAACTCTTCTGGTCATATTATTGGATTCTATGAGGCAGCGTAGTGGCATCAGACCGCGAGATACGAAAGAGGTTCAATGACTTTGCCGGCCTAGACCTGCGAAGCGGAGACCTCGTGCGTGAGCGCGAGTATAGCCCAGAGCTAGTTAACGTAGAGATTGCCAAGAGTATTGACCGCAACCTCGAAAAGAGAGTCGGTGGGAAGATGGTGTCAGATGACACTGCTCCATACTTAGGCCTTGCAACCTATCAGTACCTAGACCTGAACGGGCAAGCCCAACAGGAGCTCGTTGGAATTGATGAGCACTTAAGACGAAGGCTCACCTCCACATTCACCATCACCTACAGCGGAGCTGGAAGCTCAGCAACAGCCTCTCTTTTGTTCGATGCAACAGAAGAAGAGTTCGTTCTTACGCTTGATGTTGATGGAGTTGAAACTACCCATTTACTAGGGACTGGTCTTGAGGCAGTCCCAGTTACTCTTGCAAACCTAAAAACAGCTATAGAGCTGGACGCAGATTTCGCTGTTGTTATCTCCGGTGGAACCAGCGTTCCAGCTGCGATGCTGCAGTTGATTGAAAGTGAAGACTGCGTTGCCGGCGCAGCGCTCACCTATCACGAGTGGGAGCAGATAAATCATACCTGGGGAGCAACGCCACCTTTTAACACTTACGAAGCAAGGAAGTTCGAGTCTTACTTCGAACCTGCTGACATGAAAAACTTCAACCAGTCGCTTCTTATCGCAACTGGTTATGAGTATCTCCATCGCTACGATGGGCAGACTCTGTTTCGTGCTGGGCTTCCTCGACCAACAACTCCAACTGCAGCGACAGCTGGAGCGGGCGCGATTACTGATACTGAGGTTGAATACTTCATCACGTATGAACAGAAGGACAATCAGGGAATCTTTGACGAAAGTCGACGCTCTGAATTTACCACTCAGATTGCAGCTCTTGCAGCAGAGAATGTTAACGTAACTGTTCCCAACATAGTTGCAGGGACAGGGTTTAACACTAACTGCGCTCAAGTGAATGGCGTCCAAGCCGGGGTGACGACTATTACCGTAGACGCTGGCCACACTCTTAAGGTTGGAGATACCGCCTATTTCTACGACGGGGTTTCTGCTGCATATGTAGAGAGGGAGGTTACCGGGATTGGAGCGACAACAATTACAATTGCTGGAGCAAACGTAAACGTAGCCGACAATCTTCCCATCTCGAACAACTTGCGAATTCGAATCTGGAGAAACACCGCAGGTGGTCTTGATTATTACTTAGTGCATGAGCTTGCAAACAATTCACTGACAGCAACGCAGGTTTATCTAGACTCAATGACACCAGCTACTTTGGTTGCTAGAGAGCGTTGGGTTGAACCCATATTCCCGCCCGACCTTCTTGATGCGAAGCCAAAATACATTGCAGTGCATCCGCATGGACCGCTTTGCGTAGCGGGTGACCCAGCATATCCGAACACTGTTTTCTTTTCGGAGATGGCGTTTTCTACCTTTGGCTTTCCAGCAGCAACTCACTCCTTCCTGGTCAACTCCAAGATAGCTTCGGGTATTACGGGACTGTTTCCCGCAATGGATGAGCTGGTGATATTCAAGGACCGAGGGGTTTACTTCCAGTATGGAGACCTTGCTTCCCTCGCCTTCTCCATTCGCAAAGAACACGAGGGACAGATTGGGGCAGCCTCCCATGCCAGCATCGTTGAGCATGGTGGCGACATCCATTTCTTGTCCTACGAGGGGCCTCGCCGGCTGATTGGAGGAACCTCCCTTGAAACAGGGCCAGATGGCCGGCCGGCAGCTTCTCGCATAGACCCTCTGTTCAGAACCAGAGAGACAGCTGAGGACATGCGGCTGAAGCTCAAGCGTAGCATTGGGTTCGTGGATAGCCGTGGTGGTAGGGCTTTGTGGTTCATCCCAACAGAGGACGAGACCAATGGGGACATATATCCGAATGGCAATTCTAAGGTGGTGGTTTACGACTACGAACAGGACGCCTGGTTCTCCCATCAGAACTTTGATTTCAGCGCTGGTATCGCCGACTACGATGACAACATTTGGTACGCTGCGAAGGCCTACGACTCGGGAGCAGGCACCTTGTATGCCTACTTGTGGCGCCGCCATGACCTGCGAAACGGCAACGACTACAACGACCACCATGAGGGGATAGCTTGGCGCTTCGTGTCTCAGTGGGACGACGGTGGCAACCCAGACGATTTAATGCTCGTGGATGTGCTCCGAGTGTATTCTCAGGGTCGAACCTCCGCTGTTTTCATGCTAGATTTCTCTACAGAGATTGATTACCTGGACTCAATCGCCCACAGCTTTGGCGAGCTTGATTTCGGGGGAGACGCTGGGGGGTATGGGGTTGGTCCCTACGGGCAGGATATCTATGGAGCTCCAGGGGTGGATGAAGTGGTAACCACCCTCTCCTTAGATGACCATGTGAAATCAATTAGGTTCATTTTTGAGAACGAAGCTTACAACGAAAACGTAACCCTTAGCGGATACTCTTACTCACTAGCGTTTCCTTATAGAAGAAAAATTAGAGGCAGCTAATGGCAGACCCAACCAAAGAGCTACGTGGAGATATAGGGACTGCCCAGAGTCTCTACAAGCAATACTTGCCCAACGGTCAGCTTGGAACGCTCAACACTGGCCGCACTGGAGAGCAGAATGCCCTTGGCGCAGTGCGCTGGTCAGCTGCTAACCCAGCTTATGCTTCTTACGCTGGAAACATGACAGCTGATGCGAAAGAGATTCTCAACATGAGAAAGTCTCAGCTGGACAAGAACAGCAGCAACTATGCTGGAGCGACTAGCGATTCTCATCGACAACTCTTAGCTCAACGCAGAGCTGCTTCTGATCCAAACAGCGCTAGCTATGCCGGCAATCGCAGCATGAATATGCGCGACATCATCTCTCGCTTTCGTAGCGGGCTAGACGGCTACACGGCAAGTGAGAATGCAGCTTTACTCGGCGCTGCTAGAAGCGGTGTTGATAGCCAATACGGAGCAGAGCGTTCTCGAATGGTGAGAGACCAAGCTCGAGCTCGAGTTGGAGGCGCTGCTTCTATTGCTGGATTGCGAGACTTAAGTGAGCGTCGTCTTGGTGAAGAGCGGATGCTGAATCGCGATTTAACGATTCAAAATATCGATGAAAAGCAGAACCGATTAAAGGCTTTTGCTGGCTTAATGACTGATGCGGAGCGAGACGAATACGCTCGAGGTCAAGAAGCAACATCAGAGTATGAGCGCATGCTCAGAGACTCGGAAGGGACAGCTTACAACCGAGTGCAAGATGCTCTTGCTGGCTACCAGAACTACCAAACAGAAGCGGAGAACACCGCATACGGTCGTGGTCAAGAAGCGATAGCGCAGTATCAAAACTACTTGAACTACCTGAACGAACAGTCACGCGCAGCAGAAGCATTCAACATCGAGCAGAGCGAGAAGGAGCAATCTCGAGATGTTGGTGGAGTAATGGGCTTGCTAGGATTGCTGCAGTCTCGTCGCAGCGCTCAAGAGCAAAACAAGATTCTAGGAAAGAAATAGCATGGACGAAGAGCAAAGCTATCTTGATAGACTTTCCAGCATGGACCTCTATAAGACCTTAGAGGAGAAGCGACTTGCGCTTGGACAGAAGCGAGCAGACCTTCTAACCAAGATGAATCAAGAGCAGGCACTGACACCGCAACAGGCGACGATGTCTGGTCTTGCTTCTATCATCCCGATGCTCGCAGGTCTTGCCATTGCTGGGAAGCGGGGTGGGATTGCCGGCGCTGAGGTGGGGCTGCAGACCGGTGGTAGCATGATGGATAAGTATGGGAAGCAGCAAGAGAAGGAAAGCGCTCTAGCTAAAGCTCAATACGACCTCTATGGAGACCAGGAGAAAGAGCTCAGCACACTTCAGCGTGACTACCAAAAAGCTGCTTATGGAGCTGATATCAACACCGAGCGAGATGAGAGTCGAGAGTTAATGAAGCGAGAAACAAATCGCTTAGACCCTCGTGGCACAAAGATTACCGTGAACAACGACACTACTCCTGAAGGATACTCACCTCCTGCAGAGCTCACAAAGGAAGCTCGAGGTCGAGCATCAATGCAGCAAAGGTTGAGTAGCCTCGTGGAGAGCTTCAACACTGACCCAGAGCTAAATAAGCTTCTAGGAGAAGCTCCCGCTACGCGACCAGATGGCTCTGTTGATATTGGTGCGGGAGTTGATTTGCTCATCCGAGGGCTGACGGAGAAGTCGGGGATTGCGGCCAATACGCTTAGCGCAGAGAAGAAGGCTCAAGTCGGTCAGCTATTGTCTGAGTACCTAAAATCGATATCCGGTGCCGCTGTTTCTGACCCTGAATACCAGAGGGTAGCAAGAAATATGACTGGAGATGGCGCTCTAATTCCAGCCAACTGGGCAGCTAGCATCGACTACTTAACTCGCTTTGCGGAGCAAGATAGGCAAGGGACGCTGACCGAGTTAGCGACAGACTACCGCCTAGGTAATGGCATTGCTGCCGGCAGTCCAGAGGACATCGCCTACAGGCAAAGGCTAGAGACAATACTTCCACCAATATCTAGAATGAAAGGCCCAATGCGTCCTCGCGCAGCGAATGCTGTTGAGGGAACGAAGGATGCCATTCCTGTGATATTTCGACAGGCAGAGGAAGCTGGAAACAGAATCGTCGAAAAGTTCAGAGATGGCGCCGGCAATAAGGTTGCGAAGTTTGCTGACGGGACTTTCCGTCGAGAGGACGGAACACTAGTCGACGATCAAGGCGTACCCATCCAGGGAGGGTCGAGTGGCAGATAATAAGCCAGGATTGACTCGCGTTGGAGACTGGTCCGACTCGGCCGCGCTGCCTAGCGGCTTAACTCCCGTTGAAAGCTGGGACAGCCCAAGCGCTAGCGCCCCAGCAGTCAGATTCCCAGAGGCGACAGGGCCGCTCGAATCTAGCGGCTTCCTTGGTGGGATGGAGTCGCTGGCAAACTATGGGAAGAGCTTTCTTGATACAGCAATAATCAACCCGGCCAGAATGGTGATGAATACCCCAGCAGCAGCTGGAGATATTTTCTATGGAGAGCAACCAGATCCAAACGTCATGGATTTTGTTGAGTCCCTCCCGATTCCAGGGATGAGCCAAGTCCCCGATGGGCTAAAGCACTTCCTCACAGCGTGGCCAAGAGGCCTTGAGAGAGCCGCTGTTGATATCGCCAACGAAGGCAAGCCACCAGAGCAGCGCGATGCGACTCGGAGGGAGCTGTGGGCGTCTAGCCTAGGTTCGCTTGCGGCCCTACACCCAGCGGTTAGGGCGATGAGGCCCGTTGCTCAAGCGGGGATTTCCTACTTGGGTGGTAGGAGCGCAGAGCTGGCTACGGACCGATTTAACCAAGAGACCGGAGCGAAGCCTAAGGTTCCGCTTGGAGAGTGGGCAGAGGAGAAGGCGTGGGCAGAGCCCCTTAATGCACTATTCTCGCTTGGTGGTGCTGCCGCCTTTGGTCATGCCGCACACAAGATGACTTCGGGTATGGCCACTACTGGCGCTCGAGGGAAGGGAGTTGTTGGTAATATTCTCGACCGAGACTCTAGCCTTGCGGCCGCTATCGTCCGCACTCCAGAAGAAGGGATGATTAGAATCGGAGGTGGAGAGAGAGGTGTTTCTGGTGGTAGAAACCAGCCGCTATCGGAAGCGCTAAGAGATGATTTACCAGAACTGAAAGAGGCGCTAACTAGCCTTGGGGATGCAGCGAAGCAAATGCCCGATGGCCAGGGCACACTTTTTGATGATGTCAAAATAGCCAATGACAATATTCGAGCTCAGGTAGCAACGCAGCTTGATGAGTTTTATGGCCGAGTGCCGCCAGACAGAACCATTACCTATGGAGACTTAATCGCACCACTAAGAGATGGTGGCGGGTCGCTGATTGGCGCTCAGAGAAAGGCTGCTCAATCAGTTTATGATGACGAGATTACCACTGCCGCACAGCGAGTGCTAACAACCCCGCGTCCTTATCGCCAAATTATGCGAGATGCTGACAATCGAATTGTCTATGAGAGAGATGCTAACGGAGACATCTTAAGAAACCGTGACGGCGCAAGGATTCCTCGACGAGAAACTGGAGTGGAGCCAGAATCGGTTCGTTTTATCCAAGCTTTTAACCGACTAAACACTCGAGAAGGTCGAAGGGGCTCTCAGGCTGGTGGGGTAAGTAATGCTGACCGTCGGATAGTCCGAGATGGTTTGAGAAGAATCTCCGAAGCTCCAATCGATATTGCGACACTGCGAGACTACGACACTCAGTTTAGCACTGAAGCAAAATACAAGACTGTCGAAACTAGCGCTACTGGAGCTAAGTCTGCAGAGGCGTATGAAGAGCTCGCAGACAACGCTCGCAGATTCAAATACCAGTTGATGGAAGAGTATCTCTCGCCTGAAGAGTTTCAAGAGTTTCAAAGAGCGAATCGCAAATACTCGGTCTCTCGAAAGGTCAACGAGCTGCTTGAGAAGAGAATTGCAGAAGTCCCCGCTCGAGGCCGCGCTGTTGGTGTTCCTCCTATTGCTATTCGCGATTCGGAAACAGGACAGAAGCCAGGGCTACTGGTTCGCTCCCTAGCAACGCCAGGACTACTTACCGATCCAGAAGCTATGATTAGACTCTCGGCCGGCAGAAACCAACAGAGAAGTTTAGACCCGGTAGTTCTTCCGTGGGTGAGAAGGGGGTATTCTGGCATGGAAAGAATTGGAGATGCGACTGGGCCTGTGGCTAGAGTGTTGAACGATCCTGTCGCTATTGGTGCCATTGCGGCAAACAGAACTAGCAATAGCTACGACCCGCATCCGCTTCGCCAGGTTGGAGAATGGCTTGGAAATCAGGCGGCAGACGGGATGCAGAACATCCAGCGAGGAGTTGGGATGGTTGGCGACATGTTCTCAGGTGGCGAGCCACCACAGGGGGCGGGGATGCAACCACCAGTCGCGCAGCCACCACCACCGCCACTCACTGCAGAAGACCCAATGCCTCGAACGGTCGAGGGACTGCAGGCCAACCCTGAAGCGTTCTTGCAGCGAGTAATGCAGAAGAGCGGCAACCCAGAAGTAGTTTCTATGGTTGCTCAGGTGATGGAGTCACCCAACAAGAAGCAAAGAGAGATTGCTCTCGGAGAGCTTGCTAAGCAGCTGCCAGATTTGTTTGAGCCAGCTGAGTATCCATCGATGATTAACGGGAAGATATCTGACCCTGTTGACCGAGATGAGTATGAGAGAGACCTAGAAGAGCAGCTTCGCCGAGGCGAGATTGATTCTTTGGTTTATCAGAAGCGAGTGAAGGCAGTTGGGATTGATGGAACAATTCTTAGAGACCCCCCACAGCAGATAGTCCCGCAGGGAGGTTCTACAACGGGGCCAGTAATGACAACACAAGGTGCAAGAAGGAGCTACGACTACTAATGAAAACGATACTTTCTATTCTACTGCTTTTGCTAATTCCATCTCAGGCCTTTGCCGCTAGAGAGTGGAAGGTGCTCTCGAGCCTAACCAACCGAACTACAGATGCAACTGGTAGTACTGTTTGCACTCCGTCTGGAGCTAAGAACTTCGCTTTCAGTAGCAAGGTTACTTACAACAGTGGCTCATCAACCCTCGATACGAAGATTCAGTATACCATCGATGAGGGGACTACTTGGATCGACTTAACGTCTGGAGCGTTCACTCAAGTAACAACCTCGAGTGACAACGAAGTGATTCACGTTAGTAATGACTTGAAACATCTTGGTTCGTTTGGCTGCTTCCGAATCGTGGCTGACGTTGGCGCTGCTGGTAGCCCAAACTACACATGGACCTACAAGGTTCACTACGAGAGAGACTAGAGCATGGACGGACTCGAACAGATACAGCAGCTAATTGAGGCAATGCGCACCGCTGTGGGCCCTGTGACCTCGCCCCTTACGGTCGACCCTCACACCGGCCAGCTTGGTGACACGATGAGCTACGAGCAGGCTAACGAGGTTCGGTTTACGCCTGACAAAGAAGCTTACGGAAAGGATAGGGACATTCCTCCCCCTCGCTCTCCCCAGCCCCAGCTTTCCACTATGGACCTAGCCTCGATACAAAGCATGCTCTCTAGCCTTTTTGGCTCACCGAGCGAAATCGCTGGCCCGCGCCGAGCGGTGCCAGAAAGAGAGCTTCTGGCACCAACGAGGCAACAGTTGAAGCTTTCTGAATATGTAAAAACACAGAGAGACAAGCAATGGTAAGAAAAATCCTTCTCACAATTCTGCTGTTGACAGCGGCCTCCTGCGGAACCGAAGAGGATGCTTGCGCTCAAGCGCTACTGTTCTCTGACGACTTTGATGGAGGGGCAGCTACCGGATGGGATGAGCTGTTCTTCACAGATTCCCACTACACTCCGACAACAGCAGAAAGCAAATACGTCACAACTCCAGCTTCACCGACAGGCTCTTCTCACGTAATTCACTACTACGCGCTAATCAATACCAACGAAGTGAACGTCGTTAAGTTGCAGCATGACTTCGTTAGTGGAGACGAGAGCGAAGTTTATGCGATTTGGCATGAATACTTCGCAGCTGACTATCCATTTCCTTCAACGTCACAAAAAATGTTGAGATTATTCTTTTATGACGAATCATTTCCAGCAAGCAGGAAGGAGATTACGGTAGTTGTTTCTCAAGAAAATTTGTATGTGGACTACTCTTTTGCTTGTGGTCTTTGGGGTGATTCCTCTTTATGTAATGTCGATTTTGCTGAGAATACTGGAGCAACCCCTCACCCAACAAATCAATGGGTGGAGTGGAAGCTTTGGGTAAAGCTAAACACTCCTGGTGATACAGACGGTTTTATTCGGCTCTATCGCAATGACGTTCTAGACCTTTCAAATGAAAGTGTTGACTTAAGAGGGACCGATACGAAGGGGTTTAACTCGATTCTCTTTGGAATGAACTATTCGATGGCGGGCGGGGATGGGAATCTCCCCAGCTCTGGTAGTCGTTACATTGGGACCATTCAAATTTATGATGGAGAACCCGCTGCAGAAGGAGGCGGTGGAGACCCAGTGCCAGGCCCTCAGTGTAGCGCCTCTCGGCAGAAAGATTATCGTCGACTAAATCGAGGTAGACAATGAGACTGTTTCGAATCCTACTCCCGCTACTGCTCTTCGTTGGCGCTCAATCGGCGCATGCCGACTGGTCTTACGATGGCACTGGAGACAGCCATCAGATTAACAACTTAAACAAAGGGAAGGTTAACGGTTGGACTGTTTGTAGTTGGGTGAGGAATTCTAGTTGGGATGATGATGAAACCATCTTCTCCTACGGTAACGGAGTCGACTCTTCTGCTGGAAGAGGGTTCTCAATATCGACTCTAACTACTGGAGCAATTCGAGTTGACTATTGGGATGGAGGGACAGCGAACAATGCGTTCCCGAGCACCACGATGTCGGACAACACGGACCACCACCTATGTTGGGTGAGGGTTTCGACTGGCGACAACTTCCTATACCTAGACGCCACCGATGCGACTGCGGATAACGATGAAGCCATCGACCCGCCGGCCGTTCAAAACTCAACGGACGACTTCTATATCGCAAGAGATGTTCCTGCAGCTACAGGGTTCGGTCGGGCGCATGCTGCGTTCACGGCAGCACATACTACCTACTGGGACGTTGCGCTTTCTGCTGCTGAGGTGGCATCGTTGGCAAACAAGAGCACCTGCCCAACAGCTGTGCAGGCATCAAACCTGCAGATGTTCATCGAGGGGGATGTCGACCCTGCGGTGGATGAATCTGCCAACGCATTTACTGTGACCACAAACGGTGGACCCACCAAGGTAACAACCTTCTCTGGCCTCCCCTGTGGAGGAGGTGGTGGAACTGTATTCAAGCAGCGCTCCATTAGTGGTGGAGTCGATGGCAAACTTAATGGAGGCATGAAATGAAAAAGTTACTTCTCACCTTAGCACTGCTTTTGGTGCCAACTATAGCCCTAGCGGATGCCGAGCCGGTCCCAGCTGGTTCAGCGGATATCTGCATTCCCATCTTCGTAGAGAACAGCTCCACCGGAGCCGGTCTAACAGGTCTCGCTTTCAATACGGCCTCACTAGTCTGTCAGTACTACCGAGAAGGGCAGGGTACTGGTGGGACATCCATCACGCTAGCTACGTCCACCCTGGGGACGCACACAGACGGAGCCTTCAAGGAGATAGACTCGGCCGACATGCCAGGAAGCTACGAATTCTGCCCTCCTGATGCAGCCTTTGCTGCCGGCGCTGACTGGGTTCTCTTCGAGTGTAAGGGAGCTGCCAGTATGCGAGAGGTGGCAGTAAAGGTGCCGCTGACTCCTTTCGATGGGCTATTGACTAGCGAATCAGGGACAACCCTGGGCCTTGCTAGCGGCGCTGTTGATGCTGACGACCAGTTCAACGTAGGGGTAGCTCTAGTTGTCTTTGATGCCTCCGCTGGCATCTCGGCAACCAGCTGTATAACTGACTCAACGAACAGTGGGGACACTGTTGTTACGGCCGAAAACATCTCGGCATTAGTAGCAGTAAATGATAGATATATCTTACAGCCAAACGCAGGTTGTGCAGCAGTAAGACCAACTGTGGCAGGGCGCACTCTCGACCTGACTGCGGGTGGTGAGGTTGATGCTGGAGTAACCGGCGGGGGTGGTGACGCGGTGGTTAGCGTAGACTAGAGGAAGATATGAAAAAGCTACCCTTCTTGCTTCTATTAGCAGCGTGTTCTCCCAGCGTATCTTTTGCGCCTGGGAGCCACTATCACTGTAGTGAGGTGCTTATGGAGCAAGTGGGGGAGCTCACGGTGGCTCTAGAAGATTCGAGGAGCTACTTAAAACGTGTGGAGTCGGCCTGTGGTTTACTTGGAAACTCTAAAGACAAGTAAGGGGAACCATGAAGATACTATTGATTGCACTTTCCCTCTCGCTCATGGGCTGTGAGGCCCATCGGCTAGGGGCTCAAGTTAGCTGGGAGTATGGCGCAGCCACTCTTCGACCAACGCAGATGGATATCGGAGGTAAGGATGAAGACGATAATCGCAATTAGTCAAGCGTTATTCATTACCGCATTCGCGATTGGCTTAGCGGTGGCTTTTACCGGATGCGGGATGTCGTACGACTCTGGTAGTAGCGTTAGTAATCAGGATGAAAGTCAGGAGTTTGGAGAAGGCGCTCAAGTCAACCAACCCAACACCGTCGTCGGTGCCAATGGCGATGTTGACATCGACACCTCGCTCGATACTGGAGAAGCAATTGCAGAAGCTGAAGACTCAGAAGGCTGCGCGCTACTAACGGCCGATGGTCCTGGTGGGTTTGTCTACAAGCCAATCTCTGAGAACGATAAGAATCTAGTGATTCTGCTTCCAGAAGATGTTGTCTTTGATTTTCTCTGTGGAATCTTCACCGAAGAGAGTGCTCAAACAGAAAACTGTGCAGAGCAATTCTCTGAAGACGAAGAGGGTCGAGCAGTGTATCGATTCGAGAAGCCGGGCGCTTCTTACATCTCAGAGTTTAGAGCAGTGAAGGACGGCGTGAGCTGCACCTTCGTCATTCCAAACACAGCAGAACGACTCGATAAGGAGGCTGCATGAGTAAGACTTGGTTATGGTCAATGATTATCACGCTGATGTTCCAGCTGCTTGACTTCTTAAGCGGCAACGCACCAGCGGTAGTGGAGTTCTTAGTGAAGCTCTCTCCTACTTGGTTGGACCCGCTCGTTATCAGCACTGGCCCAGCAGTGATTGCTTGGTTAGTAGCTACACTGATGACGCTGCTTCGCAATGATGCTGTAAAGACAGGAACGATTGCGAGTCCAATCACTGGAAAGAAGGAGACCTTTGAAGGAGCCTTTAGAAAGTAATGATTAGAACGGTGACTAGGCCAAGGGGGCAGGAAGACGAGACAAGGAGGAGCGCGTTTCTCCAGTCTCTTTCTGATACCCTTGGCTTAGTTATCAAGCAGTCCAACAGGGCGTTTGGTGCTAACGGAGAAGGCACTGAACGCCTTGTCTTAAAAGACGCCAACGGAGTTCGTTGGCAATTGGATGTTGACACCACAGGGACTCTGGGAGTGACACAGCTGTGAGCCGAGCAAGGATTGCTACTGAGCAGTTTGTACTAGATAACGCTGGTGGCGGCGTCACTGACCATGGAGCTTTGACTGGCCTAGCGGATGACGACCATTCGCAGTACCACAATAACGCCCGAGGCGATGCTCGATACTACACTCAAGGACAGGTCGACACGGCGCTGTCTGGCAAGTCAGATACTGGACACACTCATAGCTCGTCGAGCATCACAGACTTCTCTGAAGCGGTAGACGATAGGGTTTCGTCGCTGTTAGTAGCTGGATCGAATATCACCCTTACCTATAACGACGGTGCAAACACCTTAACTGTCGCCGCCACTGGAGGCGGTAGTGGCCTAACTTACCCACAAGTATTCTCTGTTGCTGCTTGGGGGTGCTAGATGATTGCTTTAACCTCTACGAGCATGACGCTGGAGCTTGTCACGACAAGCACAGCATCAACCGACTATAACGTCACCTATGTAGACCACACCAGCTCTGGTGGCACTGCTGGGAGCTCTGATGGGAACATAGCATCAGCTACCACAACCACTATTCTCGCTGCCCCTGGAGCCTCAGCGCAGCGGCAGATTAGACAGCTTACTATCAAGAACAAGGGGACCAGCTCTCAGACCGTTACGCTGCAAAAAGACGTAAGTGGAAGTAATCGAGAGATAACCCCAGCTATCACGCTAGCAGCTCAAGAGACCCTTCTGATTGACTCAGCAGGAATGATTACCCTTTACGACAGCGCGGGTCGACGTCGGGACCAAGCCAGCGAGATCGGTGGCGCTCTCGGCTTCTCTCGGCCGCTCTATAAGGTCGGGACGGCGGCTGAGGCGGTGGGCATTCGACACTCGCTTCACGCGGCGACGGGCTATCCTGGAGCATGGGCGCCTGGAACGCCCGGTGTCGCCGGTCGAGCCACGGACGGCACTGCGGCGGGAGATGCGGGGTGCATTCCAGTGCCAAACCCGGCAAGCGGCGCTAACTACCTAAACCAATACCTAGCCAATTCAAGCATCGCGCAATACCACATCCTCGCTGACTACCTCTGGGTGAACTCTGGGCTGGTTGTTACTACGACAACGGCACAAACGGTCAACTCAGTAGCCTTCCCTGCCAGAGACGATAACGGCTCCGCTAACGGTGCGGGAGTGCAGGTTGGGATACTTGTCACGACAGCGACAACCAATGCCGGCGCTGTGACAAACACTACCATGAGCTACACAAACCAGGGCGGTACTGCTGGAAAGACGGCTACCATCTCTAGCTTCCCAGCTACTGCTGTTGCTGGAACATTCGTTCCTTTCCAGCTAGCTGCTGGAGACACTGGTGTTCGCTCTATCCAGTCAGTCACTTTAGGAACGTCTTACGGTGGTGGCGCCATTTCTCTTGTCGCATTTAGAGACATAGCTACCTGTCCGGTAATGTTGGCGAACGTCGGGAATAAGATGTTTGAACTTCCAGCGTCGCCAGGAGTGCGGCTGTATAGTGGGGTTTGTTTAATCCCAACTTATATAGCTTCAGCAACCACAGCTACGACAGTTCATGGAATGATAATTGTTCAGGAAAGATAAGATGGCGAGGAAAGAAAATGATGGATCGATTCCTACAATTACTAGTTGGGCTCTGCGCTTTCTGCTCTCTAGTCTCTGCTTTAGTACTACTATTACCGCTTGGTTTGCAACACGCCTTATCGATAAGATCGAAGCGAGGGTGGGCAATTTGGAAGCGATCGCAGCGAGACATGACCGAGAAATCTCCCACATCCAAGGCTCCAATTCCCGTTCAGTACCTTAATGGGAGAGACGCTAGTCATAAGATTTAGTCTGTGAAAGCAGTGGTAATTAGGTTTAAAGAGAGGTTCAAACCAATTTATTGGTTAACTCTGTGCCAATTACCATTACCACTGCTCTCTTCTTTTTACAGTTTCAACCCATCTGCGGTTGGGTCGACAATAGTATTCTCGGCATTGTAGCTGTTGGGATATGGGTTTGGAGTGCCTAGTGACTTCAAATCCATGCCGAGCCACATGATAGCCTCTTGTAGCTTAGTGACCGCCAAGCTTCGCTCCCGCGAAGTGTAGGGCGACTCTTTAATCTCTTGCAAGGTATTGTCTAGCATATGACGAAACGACTTCGTTTCCATGATTGCAATTTCTTCTGGTGTTTTTGTTTCTTCCATTTTCTCTTCTCCCTTCTTGTCAACAAAACTATCCACATGCTCACGAGCGTCCAGCTTTCCCAGTAAGCGGAACTTCTTAGCGTCCCACTCCCCATCACTCGGCTCCTCCTTCGGTCTAGAGCGCTCTTCAAACTTAGTACACTTGGTTTTCCTGAAAGGGAAGCTCTTCAGGTTTTCAACTTGCGGCCTAGCGGAGCACTCGTACCAATAGATATGAGACATCTCCCAAGACTCAGTCTCCCGAGATAGGAATTTGCAATTTCCGCATGCTCGAACCCGCTCACTCATCCCGCGTCTCCTCAGCTTCTTCCTCCGTGAAGTAGTAACTCCTAGAATCGCACTCGCCATCATACCGAAGAGAAAACGCTTGATTTTTCGGCTCTGCAATTATCCAAATAAATTGTTGGGTCTCTTTTTCTTTTTTTTCTATAACCTCGGTCCTGATTTGCACGATTACCAATGGACCAACCGCTGTGTTATACGGCCCTGATTGCCAGACAACATCTCCAATCTTAAAACCCTCTTTGCAGTATTTAGTTATAACCTCACTCATCCCGCGGCTCCTCTTTGTTCGGTAATTCATATCGCCCAGAGCTATCTGGCCACAACCCGATTACCCCCCTGTCGTCACAGACATACCCAATCCGACCCTGGCAAGCAGGGCAGACGTAGCACTCATCGGCGCGAACTCGATAAAGCCTCAATAGCTCCCTGGCGCTTACGTGATGGATGTCGCCATCAGCGCTAGTCACTGGCCCAGGGTGCAGCATGTATCTACGCTCACTCATCGCTCTATCCTAAATCCCTGTTCTATTAAAAACTCGGTAGTGACCGTTTCCGGCCAATCGTCGGGCCACTCTATATCTTCTAAGTGCTCACCGTCGTCATCTACATAGTGCAACCAAACCTCGTCACAGTCGAAGTAGGCGACCTTGTGCTTAATCTCGCTCATCCCGCGGCTCCTTAAACATCCTCCGGTAGCAATCGTCTATATAGGCCCTCCAGCCCGTCTCTCGTGATGACATTTTACTAATGCCCCGAAGTTGCTTAATCTGCTCAAGCAGTCTCGTTAATCTCCGATGGCTGTCGCTTTCAAAGAAAGCCTCTCCACCTCTCGCCGCATACCATCATCAACACAGCCGGTCAGCATTAGCGCTGCAAGTAGTAATGCAATTCTCATTTCTTTCCCTCCGCAATTCTTCGATGGTCATTTATTGCCGCCTGAAGAACCTCTCGTTGCCGCTTGTCGGTTAAATTAAAAGTCAATTTTGACAGACAATACATCTTCGTTGTGAGTATCACTGTTGGGTTCAACTCATTCATCACTCCACCTCCGGTAGCTCGGACCAGGAGCAATACTCAAACCAGTTTTGCCTCGTTGGGAAATGGCTAAACCAAACGCGATTGAGGGAGCAATAATGCGCCTTACCAAGTAGCTCTCCCTTCTCCCAAATCAACACATTTCGCCCGTTATTGGGCGGCTTAGAACACAGCTTTAACTTAAGCTTCTGCTGCTGTAGCGGCTTGGTCTCGTCTACTATTTTCCTGAGACCTTTAACGGTTCCCTCCAAAACGGAAATCTCAGTTCTGGCACTACTCAGCAAATCGGCTAGACGACCAATCTCTTCTCCTTGAGCCTTAACTGTCTTCTCTCGCGCCCGAACCTTGGCTTCTAGTTCCGCAATCGACCAGCACTTTTGTGCAACCGTTTTGCGTAGCTCATCAATCTTCCTGAGCTCCACCTCCTTCTCTGCTACCTCAGCTCTTCGCAGGTGCGGAGGAAGAGAGTGCAGGTCAACCCTATTAGGCACCCGACCGCCATCCATCCAAAATGGATGGCCATCATCGTCGACGAACACCGGCGCGCCATGAGAGTCAAACAAGAGCCCGGTTGGGCTGTCGCGTAATAACTTCCTAATGTATTCTTCCATCTTCTCCCCCTACTGAGACTCAATCTCGTAAACAAAGCCCTCTTCTCCGAGCGACTCTTTCACTCCGAGCTTCTCGCCTCTGTAGGGATATTTGTCTTTCTCTTTGAAGATGGACTGCAGAAAAGTACCAACACTCTTTGCTTCGAGAGCGCCGTTGAACTGCTCTTTGTCTACATTGTCATACGAGTAAACCTTCCCCGAGAGGAATGCTACATAGAGTCGGCCTTTGACCGTATCGTAAGCAATGCCTTCAATATTCGATGACTCAACTGCATTAAAGATAACTCTCTTCGTTTCCATATTTTAATCTCCGTTCTCTCATTCGAATCAACTACAAATCGTTTAGTTATTTGGTAAACAAACTCACTTTTGTCGTCTGGTAACCAACCTTCTCCAACCAAAACATCTATGAAGACTTTGGGAATAACATTATCTGGATCTCTGTCTCGGGGTCCGTATGCCGTAACTGAGATTTCATATGCTCCCGCAGATCCATTTTCGCTGCGATTCTTTCTCTTAGCCTTCCTGACAGTAGGACGTTGAGGCTCGGACACTTCCCCGGAATTGTCACTGACACTACTAGTGACCGCTCCACTGCTTTTGGCCTCCAACTTTCTAGGAGGGTTGTTAGGCTTAAGAGCCCACTCCCCTCTAGAATCCTGAACAAACCCAAGTGCCCTCGCCTCATCGTCAGTGAACCTCATTAGTATGGGGTATACCCACCTCCGTTATTGTTTGGTGGTATGTAACCACCACCGGTCTGCGCTGGCGCCTGCTGAGGCTGTGGCGCCATCGGCATCTGCATTTGCTGCGGATGGCCTTGAGGGGCCGTTGGCTGTTGTGCGTAGCCTGGGTGAGCCTGTGGGGCTGGTGGCGGCACCATCATCTGCCCATACCAAGCAGCAATCTGGTCTGGCGTTAACCCAGGAGGTAGCATATGGCCAGCAGGAGTCACTACGGCCGGCTGTTGCGGGTGTGGCTGCTGGACGAACTGCTGCGCTTGTTGCTGCTGGAACTGCTGAGGAGCGGTTCTAGGAGCTGGAAGCGGAGCTACCATTGGCCCTGGCTGAAACACAAACTGTCCACCCATTTCAGGCAGTACCGTAGCGATAATCTCATTGATTCGCTGAACCAATTCCTGAATCACTTGCGGCTTCGCATTGTACTGAGCGCCTGGAACCCACTTTCCAGCTTCCTCTCCAGACTTCAGCTGGTAAGGAACGAACAGACGGAAAGCGCACCATCGCTGGTTACCCTTGGTGAATTCAATCACTCGACTCTCGACATGCTTACCTGGCTCGACCCCAAAGAACATAGGGTTCCACTCAGCAATCTGTCGTTGTACTGGTTTTTCATTACTCATTTCTTCTTCTCCAACTCTTCTATTTGTTTTCTCTTCTCAAGATACTCAGCAAACTCCGCATCCTCTGTGAACAATTGCTCGCACATCCACTCGACCAGTGAGCCAATTCCCACTCTCGCCCTGCGGTTGCCAGTCTTTTTCTTCAACTGGTAAGCGAGCTTTTCTTGCTCTCGCTTCATTACCTCCTCATAGGGTGGTCGAATTAAAATGTGTCTGCCTTTAGCCATTCCTTTCCTTGTTTCACGCTTCATCTAAAACGGTATCTCATCATCATCTAATCCAAAATTATCAGAGGAGTTGCTGACGAGTCTGCTGTAATCAATTGACTTAAGATAGCGCACTATCGCCTCGGTGTCAACACCAACCTCTCCCATGTCAACAGCATATTGCAATAAAGATGGGTCTAGTTCAGCAAGCCTTTTCCCCCGAGCCCATGATAAGGACTTGGGAATATATTCGCCTAGTTCCGCTCTATCTACCGCAACTTCAGCGCA
>JACCDR011000245.1_pt1 | contig 42488 bp, 56 predicted proteins | sample 7446431 | NCBI WGS metagenome assembly JACCDR01 (sample SAMN15323443, study PRJNA562643) | freshwater metagenome | isolation source: river surface water | place: USA:Blue River Watershed | collected 2017-08-17
CATTTTGTGCGCATGGGCTGCTCATTTTGTGCGGCCATCTGCTCATTTTGTGCGGATGGCTGTTTGAGCATCTCATGGTTGACTCGATAATACTTTGTTGCCTTACCAGTCGCCATATCGAATTGGGCAGAAAGCAGCCACCCATCGCGTTCAAGTTGATTAATGTGCCGGCGCAATGAAGTCGCCGACCAGAAGGGGAAATATTCCGCCACCCACTCTTCGTAGGTGCCGTAGACCCACTTCTGCCCGTCACGCGTAACGCCGCAACGCGGCATCTGGGTCAGCCAGTGGATCTGCTGTAAAATGATCGCCTTATCAACACTGCCGAGTAGCTTTGCCAACGATGGCAGAACGAGCAGTGGACGTTCGTCCAAAAGCTTGTCGCTCACAATCTCCCCCTCCTGTAAGCAATTGGCAATCCACCTTGCTCACAACGTAAATTTTAATTAATTGACGGATTAATCGATCCGCCGTACAATACAAAAGGTCGCTAGTCCCTCCCTAGCCGCCGATCACGGTAGTGACCCATAAACTATAATCGTCCATGTCGCCCATAGCTCCTATTGGCCCCATAACGCCTATAGTTCTTCAACTACCCACACCTTCCCTAAATTGTCCGCCAATGATTGGTCGTCGGGGCGGACAATTTTTTAGACAGCATACAGTAAGTCTACTGACACACTTGTAAACTAATTTCACGCTTCTTCATGGTATCTTCATGCGGGTGAATAGCGCAGTGCGTCGCCACGATGTAAAATGTGAGGCAAGCAGGTGCCGCTTACCTCACGCTGGCGTTGGCGTGTCTATTCGCATTCCCTGTCCCTATCAACCCCAACCCAAGAGGAGGATTCCATGAGTTTGAGTGAAGCCCTGGCCGAATTCCTACAGGCCAAAATGGGCGCCGGTCGCAGTCTGCACACCGTGGACTGGTACAGGTTCCAGATCGCCGGCTTTATCCGCTGGCTCGAAGCCGATACGCCCCCGGAGTGGTTCCAGTCCGCCACCTTCGACCGCTACTACCAGCACCTGCGCACAGAGCAGCAATTGCAACCCAGTAGCGTCCGTGGCGCGCACCGGGCGCTCCATGCCTTCTTTGCCTGGCTAACCAAGCGCAAAAAGGTTCCGTTTAACCCCGTGGCCGAAGTCGAAGCGCCCAAGGTTCCGCGCCGGATTCCCCGGCGCACCGCGCCCGAAGAATACCGCCGCCTGCTCGACCACGTAAAGCCCCGTAACTGGATCGACCTGCGTGATCGGCTCATGCTCCACACGCTCTTCCTAAGCGGCATCCGCGTGGCCGAACTGGTGCGCCTAACCGTAGCCGATTACGATGTTGCCAACCGGCTCCTGACCATCCAGCGCAAAGGCGGCGATCAACACCTAGTGCCGCTTCTAGAACCAATCCGTGCTGCCTTTGTCGCCTACCTGTTCCAGCGTCCCGCCTGGCCGGGCAACGAAGTTTTTCTGTCCAGCGCTGGCGGCGGCAACGTAGTCGATGGTGTGTTAACGGTCCGTGGCGCTCGCCTACGCATCACCCGCCTTTGCGAACGGGCCGGCGTACCGCGCCTGACACCGCACAAATTCCGGCATGGCCTGGCGCGTTACATGCTTGATCAAGGCGCTGACACCAAACTGATCCAGCGCATCCTGGGCCACGAACGCCTATCCACCACCACCGACCTCTACGCCGTCTGGGATGACCTCGCCCCCGTCGCTCGCCAGTTCGAGGCCGTCATGGCCGAACTAGCCGGTAAGCCTGTCGGCAGGTAACTTTCTCTTGGCTGACGCGTTGATCGAAATCAATGACTCAGCCACCAAACCCCAGAGTGAGAAACAAAAAAAAGACCGGATAACGTGAACATTGTTCACGTTATCCGGTCTTTCCCTGATCCCCTTGTTGTGGATCAAGGTAATCAGGCCGAATAATGTGAACGTCGAGGAACCCAACGAATTACTTACTATGGCGCCACTAGCTCAATGGTGGAGCATCTGATTGTGGATCAGAAGGTTGAGGGTTCGACCCCCTCGTGGCGCCCCTTTCGACTTGGTTTAACCAAGCAAATTCGCCGTAGTAGTGGACGGCGGCGGCATTGTAAGCTAGTGCCGCCGCTTCTGGGGTCTCGAAGACCCCTAAGTAAACCCGCCGCCCTTCATACCCGATAAAGGATGACCAAGGTTTAGGGCGTCCCGTTCGCAAATAGACGCCCTTGTATGGACAAGAGCGCTTATTTTGATTGGGTGGCCGATTCATGTTGTTCTGCACATGCTCACAGATCCTTAAGTTCTCGCGCCGGTTGTCTAATCCATTGCCGTTGATGTGGTCAACCATATAGCCGACCGGCGGTTGCAGGATCTGGCAGTGCATCCCATAGGATTTTGCACCTGCTTCGGTACGCATCTTACGGATGGCGTAACCGTTCCAGTAAGACCACTTCCATCGTAGGAGAGCGGCGTAATCTTCGGTGTCAACGATGGCAATATACCCCCTTGTCAAAGGTATCTCTTTTGCCATTTCTTTCCTTTCAATCAAAATGTAATGTATATTTAGTTGGTAACGTACAAACCGTTCGCCGCCCAATCCCTCGAAAGGGGTCAAGCTTTGAAACCTGTTGCATCTTTCGTGGCCGGCCTTGCCGCTGGCGCTGGCCTACTCTCAGCCGTCGCCCTGTTCGCCCAGGATAACCCGTTGTCTTTGGCCCATCCGCTGATCATCAACGTTTCGCAATCGGTGCCGGCTATGGCCGATGTGGCCCTCGACACCGGCGACGGGGTGATTACCGCCACCCTACCGCTCACCGTTGATGTAGCGTTGAAAATCGCTATCAGTGGCCCGCTTTCGGTGACTGTGACCGGTGCAACCACCCCCACTGTCACCGTTGACAAACCGTTATCAACCGGACAGGAACAAACCGACGATCTAGGTTTATCTTATACATTTGACATCGACTCGCCCGACCTTACCATTACCGAGTGGACGGCGTATGAAACCCCCACCGGCTGGCTACAGTTCGCCGGCCAAGCGACCTTGGCCGATGATGCCGAGCCAATCGAAAGTATTGATTGCGTCGCCCGACTCTATAAGGCCGGCAAGCTGGTCAAGGTTGTCGAAATCCTCAACGTCGGCTACAACCTTGAGCCAGGTGGCTCGACCCGCTTCATCGGCGATCCTATCGTCACACCGGATGATGTCGATAGCTATGAAGTAGCCTTCAAGATCATCCGCTAAAATAGAATCGACCGGCGCGCACTGTCGCCAGACACGCGTGTCGTTTGATACATACCACACTCTTCACTGTTGGCGACGCGCAATCTACAAACAGTGAAACTTGAGAAGGTCATGGCCTTGGGGCTGTGGCCTTTTCTTTTTGCCTTAGCCCTGGCCGTCCCTCATGTCCTTGAATACTAACTTGGCAATGCCGAGAGGACTGCCAGGGTCCCCCAGTTTGGGGGCGGAAACCCTATCGCCGTCTGTAAGTCCAATGGGTTGCAATCTAGCGCCATGGCCAACTTCTGCGCAGTCATGCTGTCCCACGTTCTGCCTCCCAAAACCTTTGTCAATGTATTTGGGTGCAATCCTGATTTTGTCGCCAACTCTGTGTAGGTGCGGATGCCGGCGCGCTTCATCAGAAGATCAACGCGCTCTTTATCGATGACGAAACTTTGTGACATTTTGCAAACCCCCTTTCTCTTTTCAGGTTATCACTTTTTGGTGTGGCTGTCAATACCCAGAATCCGCAAAAATCCAATGAGTTTTTGTGCCTCACGACAGATTATCACTTTTTGGTGTGGCAATCTGATTGTCCACACCAAAAAGTGAGACTTTTATTTCCTGCATCACTTTTTGATATGAAATTCACTTTTTTGCCTATTGACACCACACCAAAAAGTGATATTATAGGGACAGCAACACGCACCTTAACAAACACCAAACAGCCAAGGCAGCACGTACCAGGCCCCACCTGGTGCGTAGCCCCAGACGATCACTGTGTACGGAAACGGCCAAACGGCCCCTGAGCTTGTCGAAGGGGAAGGGCGGACACGAACCGTAGAGCAGGGAAAAACGATAAGCGGGGCAATCTGAGGCGGAGGGCGGTCATAGTAGTACAAATCATCACTCGCCATCGCCGGCCCCCCGCTGGATGGCGACAATCAAGGAGAAATAAGTTATGCAAAATTGGTTTCGTTGCCATGCGCACGTCTGCCAGCACTGTGGCCGCAGTTTCGCCACCTGGATCGCTTGGTTGACGCACAATTGCGACGAATAAAATAGCAAGGCCGGCGACTTCTAGTAGTCACCGGCCCCGCAAAGCACTGTACAAAAATCACGCCCCTGATCATAACACAAAGTGAGGTATCCATGAAATATGACTTCGATGTACACAAGGTCTCTTGCAGCACCAAGGACATTGTCCTTAGCCCTGGCGACAAAGTCTTGCGCCAGGTCATCGGCCCCCATCGCCAACGCCTGTCCCAAAAGGCCGTGGTTGAGAAGGTCAACCCCAAAAGTGTCAGCATCAAGCTGCGCTTCATCAACAAAGCCAGCGCACAAGTTCGCTGGGAAACCAAGCGGGTACATCACTCTTTCTTGTACCGCCATAACTGGCCGGAGTAACCATGAAGACCGGCGACAAAGTCATCTACTTCAAAAGCTATTCCTTCGAGCCGCCCCCGGCTCGCATCGGCAGCGTCAACCGCGTCTTTACCGACAGCATCACCATCGACAGCGGTGACGGCGGACTTGTCACCACGACGGCCCGCCACGTCCACCCCTACACCGAGGCGCTGTGGTCGGCCTGGCAACAATGGCAACAAAACGCCAAACTGCTCGACCAACAGCACAAGCAACTCATGGCCGGCAAAGCGCCGGACGCATTGTTGCACCTGAATCTGTTCGACAAGTTTTAGTGGACATCGGTCGCCACCCGCGTCGCCGCTGTGAACCAACGCACGCAAATCCGTGCCATCGACCATCCTTTCCCTGAGCCAAGTCGAAGGGTCAACGCTCCGAAGGTGGGCAGGAGCGCCAATTATCCGTCATATCTAACATATTCATCCTATCAATCATAGGAAGTTATCACCATGAACCAAATCACCGCCGACCCCTGGCCACACATCAAAGCCGCCGCCGCCCACGTCGCCGACTGGGGCTACCAAACCGGCACCCAAGCCCGCTGCAAAGCCACTGACTCCGATTGCCGGCTACGTCACGTTGGTATCGTCTCGCTCTCCCACGCCGCCGCTGCCTGGACATGTGAAGGCGTCAGCGACGAGCGCCGGCTGACCTACGTCCTGATCAACGCCACCACCCACTACGGTATCGATAGCCTCAAAATGCCCAAGTGGGTGGATCAGACGCTCCATATCGCCGTCGCCCTGCTCTCGTCCTGGCTACTGCGCCGGACGGAGCGCTAACCCTGCGGACTCAGGCAACCCAAACGGAAACGAGAAAGCACCACTACCCTATCAATCACCAATTTTCACGATAGGGAGCTAACGCAATGTATACCTGTACCTGTGGTCAACAATTTGAGTCCGAACAAGCCTATGCCGTCCACAAAGCCTTCTGCAAGGCTCGGTGCTGGCTACGCCGAGCTTTCGGGCAAACGTGCGGTAAGTGTGGGGCAATCCTCTACGAAGACGGGTTTTGCCCCCGCTGCCGGAAGTAACTGTGAGGTGGGCAAGGGACTGCCGTCAACAGCCCTTGCCCGACTTGAAACCCATCTACCATCGAAGATACGAAAGGTTCTACCGCAATGTACAAGAATTCGCACAATCTGTCAATTTGGTGGCTCTCCCTCCTGGCCCTGGCCGGCGCCCTCATTGCCCTCCCGGCGCGAGCGCAAACCGACCAGGCACTCGCCGGGCGCGTCTTCACCGACCTCAACACCAACGGACGCCACGACTACGGCGAACCCTACCGGGCCAATATCCTCGTCGAGGCCCGCCACATCAACAGCGAAATTCGCAGCGTCTGGACAGACACCAGCACGCAAACCGGCGACTATCACCTGTTGCTGTGGGACCCTGGCAGCTATGATCTGAAAGCCTACTGCGAACACCAGACCGGCAACCTATCCAGCATGAGCGTCTGCTGGCGCACCCCCACCAGCGCACCAGTGCAAATCAACGGCAGCGGCAAAAGCCTGGACATCCCGCTCCCGCCCAGCCGGCTCTACCTACCGATTGCCCGTGCGGTGGCGGATCGGGTGCAATCCGCCACCGTTCTGACCAACACACTGACCGCCACCGCCTTTTTCGATCTGGACGGCAACGGCAGCCAGTCGGCCACCGAAGCCGGCGCCGCCAACATCAACATCGTTGCCACCAACACGATAACGCCATCAATTCAGGCAGTGGGCCGCACCGATGCCGCCGGCGTCGCCGTGTTGCCCATCACCGTCGCCGGTCGCTACGCCGTCGCCGCCTAGCGTACCCATCACCACTCGCACCGAACTGCGAGAACACTACAAAACCATCAAGGACATGATTACCGAAGAGCGACGCTTGCGCGAAGCTGTCCTGGCGAACTCGCCAAAGCTCAAAGAGAAGCTCAGAAAATGCGACGACGCCCTTGCCAGCCTAACGCTTATCGCCAACGCCTTGGCGACCCTGCTACCTGCCGGCGAAGATGAATCAATCGTCATCCAGACCGAGCTTTTTCCGGTGCCGGAACCGAGGAGGCGCTACGCATGACACTAGGAGCATTCATTACTTGTTTGGTGCTGCTTACGTTCAAGCAAAAAACCAGGCGCAACAGTTTGGCCTGGGCGATCTTGTCAATCGCCTACACCGCTACCTTCCATATAGGCATCGCCTTGTTGTTGTTTGACCTCCTATGGAGATGATAACCATGACCAAGCGTCAGCTAACCAGCCAGATCAAAAAATGGCGCACCGCCAACCCGACCGGCAGTCGCTTGGCTTTCTGCGCCTACCTGATCGCCATCGACCAAGAGCCGCCCCCGACCGGCGAACTCATGACCGCCTGGCGCACCATCGACGCCCAGCGCACCATCGACCAGCCGGCCACCGTCGCCGACGCCATCGCCATCATCATCCAAGACGGACTGCACACCGACCGCGGCCTCGACGCCTACCGCTACCTGGTCGAATGCGGCCAAGCCAACGAAGACTTACTGCTATCAATCGCATAGCTCCTATCAATCCTATAGTAACCAGAAGGGACAATAATATGAAAGCACCCCAAGTCTTTGGGGCGATTATCCTGGTTGGGCTGTTTGTAATGACACTGCTATACATCCTGACTAGCCAGATGATCAGCTCCGCTGTGATGGTGCAACAGCAGGTGAACCAGGCACCCCCTGCGATGCCACCAACCGTGTCAGCCCAGCCAATCGCAATTGCGATGCCCATTCTGCGACGCGACTGGTACGTCATACGCTACGACTACGAACTTGGCCGGTACAGAATAACCGGGCAGAGCGTGGCGTTTCCGTGGCGCTCATGCGACGATGGGTTGGCCGAGATGCTAGCCGCGCTACCAGAGCTAGAAGCGGGTCTCATCAACGGGTTCTGCAAAAAATACGCATCAGACGGATTAAATTAGGAGGAGCATGAACCACAAAATTCAACATAGGAAAAGCACCCTCGCCACACCATGCCCGACATGGCGCGTGGTGGACGAACCGAGTTACCCGATTCAACACCGCCCACAATCACAATCAGAAGTCATTAGAATTATCCAACAACAGAAAGGAACCACATCTACCATGAAACTTTTTATCCTGATCATCCTCGCCGGCGCTATCCTCGGCTTTGCCATGTTTTCGACGGCAAACCACATGATTGATGCCACTCCCCACGTCCAGCAAACTGCACAGGTGCAGGCCGAATGGGCGGGGCGAGCGGCCATTGCCGCCATCGAGGCATCAGTCGCCAAAGAAACAAATATGACCTACAACGCCTTTCGCATGTTCGAGGGCGCGGCCACATTCGGCGTTGTCCTGCTGGTTGTGGTGGCCGCTGTCGGCGGCCTGCTATGGCTGGGAAACAACGAAAACCACCCATATTGACCCATCCAGTAACCAGAAAGGACAATGACAATATGACCACCGCCCGCATCGCCGCCACCCTGATCGCCCTGCCCCTGCTCTTCGCCGCCTACATCGTTATCGGCACCGCCTTCGCCGTCAACGGCCTTGCCCAATGGCGCGCCGCCGGCGCCCCCGCCGCCGTGGCCGAACAGCGCACCGAACAAACCCGCATCGAATGGGCCGGACGCGTCGAGGTCGCCAAAGTCGAAGCCGACGCCGACAAAAAGACCAGCTGGGCCTACGTCGGCTTCTGGCTCCTGCGTGCCACCACCTGGCTCACCACCATCGCCGCCGTCATCGTTGCCGGCCTGGTCGCCTACATCAAACTCATCAAGCGCCATTAATCCTATAACTCCTATAACTCGCATTCAATCCAGTAACCAAAAAGGACAATAAAAACTATGACAACCTACATCACCATCACCAGCCAAAAAGGCGGCGTCGGCAAAACCACCAACTCCATCAGCATTGCTCACGGCTTGGCCCTGCTCGGCCACGAAGTTCTCCTGGTCGATCTCGACCCCCAAGGCCAAGACGCCATCGGGTTAGGGTTGGACCCTGAACCCGGCATCTTCTCCCACATGGTTGGTGGCCATCCGCTAGAGAACTGCATCCGCGTCACCAGCCGCGACGGCCTTGAATTGCTCCCCGGCGACAGCCGCACCAAGACCGTCACCACCGTCATTGGCAGCGAAGGCATCGACGCCGCTCCCATCCTCGCCATGCTAGGCAGCGGGTACGACTACGTCGTCTTCGACACGCCAGCCTCTGGGGTGCTACAGGAAGCCGCCATCAAGATCAGCAACATCCTGATCATCCCTGGCCGGCTCGAAGCCTTTGGCTTGGACGGCATCGCCGCCACCCTCGCCGCCACCGAGAAGATCTGTCAGCCCAATCAGGTCGTCATCGTGCCCACCGCCCTCGACAAGCGGGTCAAGGAACACGAACTCAACTTGGCCCAACTCAAACAAGCCTACGGCGACATGGTAACGGCCCCCATCCCCCAGCGCATCTTCGTCGCCGAGTGCCAGGCCCTCGGCAAGACCATCTGGGAACACAAAAGCTGGGGCTGCGAAGAAGTCAAAGAAGCCTATACCGCCCTCCTTGAACGCCTCGGCCTAACCGATGGCGTCGGTGGCCTCTAGTCGATCATCAATCCTATTAATCCCATAGCGCCTATCAATCAACCGTAACCAAAAAGGCAAATCACCATGAGCAACATCCTCAACGCCCGCCGCAATCTACTCGAACGCCGCCAGCAAACCGACATCAGCCTAGCGACTCAGCCCAACAGCGACTTGGCAACCGTCGCCAATCTCAACTACGACTACGCGCTGATCGCCACCGAACACCGAGACGCCGTGCGTAATGCTGCCGTGGACACAAAGACCCGCCTGACCCGTATGCGCCGGGATGTCGTTGGCATCGGCAAGAATCTTCTGGGTGCAAAAGAGCGCCTGGGCCACGGTCAATTTACCGAATGGTTTGATAGCGAATTTAAGTCCGACTTCAACCTGAGTGAGCGCAGCGCTCAATATTTTATGTCTATCGCCCAGACCTTCAGCGACCGACCAGAGAAAGCCGAACTGTTCAGTATGGACGCGCTGAAGCTTCTCAGCGGCCCATCAATCACCAATCGCCAACTCGACGCCGCCATTGCTGCCGGTGAAAACGCTGACGCCCCGCTCGGCCCCAAAGAAGTCAAACGAATCGTAGCGGAAAACGCGCCAAAGCGCGGCCCTGGCGCGGCAAAGAAGCCAGCCCCCGCCGTCATCGACGGCAAGGCGACACGCGTCGAGAAGCCAGCAACCGGCCCAACCGCGCGCACTCATCAACCATCGACCGAGGCGGAAACAGCGGGATACGTTGGGTCTCAGTTAACGACAGCGCTCCAGGTTCTGCCCATCTACGAGGCCCAAACCGGCGACACAAAAAGCGCCGCAGAATTACGCCAAATCATCGCCAAAATGCTGGCGAATTTGGGGGCAAAATAAAATAACTTTCTACCTCTGGATTCTCTCTGGTGATTTTTTCAAATCCGCACGTTCATGCGGATTTGAAAAAATCACCAGAGGCGCACCACTGGTAAAAAGTTTTGCAAAAACAACGGGCGAACCCAGCCGCGAAACCCGCCGCCAAATTCGCCCGTTGCCGGCCCGAAAGCAAGCCCGAAACGCCTGCCGCCGTGCCTATCAATACCACCGACATGGAGGGTCGGCTACCTCATTGTAGCAGCCCTCCGCCAACAAAATCAATACCACGAATGGAGGATTTTATGCTACTCGCCATCGCCTATCGTCTCAACGGCGACCCAACCGCCGCCCTGCGCATCTACCTGCGCGCCGCCATCGGCTTCCTACTCATTCTGGCCGGCACCCTGTTCCTGGCCCATCTGCTTGTCAGCGTGCTAGTCATCATCCTGCCCGCCCTGCCCAAGATCGCCGGCGCTGCCCTGGTCATCGCCGCCTACGCCGCCGCCACCAAGCCGCACACCCGTCGTCTCTAGAAATCGGAAGGGGGAATCATGCGCCTACGCTTCGACTCGCGGATCATCCTCATGATCGCCGTCGCCTATCTCATCTGGGCCATCGGCTTTGGCAACATCGACATGGGCGTCCTGCTCGCCGACTTCGGAGGCCACAGCGTCAAGGCCGTCACCACCCAGACGACCTTTGACCCGGTCCCTGAGCCTGCCGAAGGGTGGTCAGGGCTGGCGATCATCTGGTGGGGCTTCGTCGCCGCCGCCAGCGTCGCCATGATCGGCGGCGCCATCATCGTCGTCGGCTACGCCCTGCGCGAATTCGTCGTACCCTCCATCAACGACGTTCGCCTTGCCGCCGATCCGACCTATCAGGCTGCGCGCACCATCCGCCAGAGCTACAAGTATGGCCGAAAATCCGGCATGACCCACGCCGAGCAGGATGGCATCGCCGGCGTCAACGTTGCTAAGGCCGATGTGTGGCGCCGCAAAGGTGACGCCGTCGAAGCCAGCGTTGAAGCCGCCCGCGCTAAAGCCGATCTCCAATACGCCAAGCTCGACGCCGTGCGCCAAAAGCTGCTGCCTTCCACCCCCACCCTACCGGAGCCACAGCCACCAGCTATCTACGAGAAGCTCGACTTCTTCCAGGCCATGAGCCTGTCAAAAGGCTGGTCGTACCGGCGCGCCGAAATCATCTTTGGTCAATGCCACGATGGCCCCGACGCCGGCAAGCTGGCAAAAGTCGATCTGACAGTCAACCCGTTCGTTATGGTTTCCGGCAAGCCCAATACCGGTAAAACCAAAGGCGCTGCCTTCACCATTGCCGCCGCCGTCGCCCAATGGGGCTGGCCGATGGTTGTCTTTGAGCCAGGCAACAAGCGCGACTGGAAAAAAGTCTTTGGCGCTCATGTCCTGCATCACAACCTCAACGTAGACAACTGTATGACCCATCTAGAAATGATGGAGGCCGAGTATAACCGACGCGCCGACATCCTGCGCCGCGCCGGCTTCATTGAATGGAACGAATGCGACGAAAGTGCCCGTCTCTGTCCGCCCTGTCTGATTATCGTAGAGGAGCTTGGCACCACCCTCAAGCGTATCGGAATGCGCTCCGAAGTGGCCGAGGGGGTACTGGAAAGCAAGCAGGTTGCCAACAATCGCCTGGGTGCCTTCCTCGCAAAACTGAGTATCATCGTCCTAGAGGCCCGCGCCGCCGGTATGTTAATGCTTGCCATCCAGCAGCGTCCCGTCGATTACCCGTCCGACCTACTATCATCGTTTACGCATATTGCCTACAACCTGGGTGGTATCGGTCAAGGCACCATTGTCAACTCACCGCGCAATCACTTGCTGGCCGAGCAAGGGCAATTCGACGTAGGCGACGTTTCCCGCTCGCGGACAATCAATGGTAGCGCCGCCCCCATCTTCTATGAATCGTTCGACGCCAAGCATGACATCGGTCATTTCCTAGACGGCGTACCCACCACGCCGAAAATTTCAGCATTGGCGCCCAATGGCTGCTGCGAAGCTATCGCCGTGCCGGCTGGGCTACGCACGCAACAGCGCCCCCAGCCATCAGCGCCGCGCCCGGCCCCCGCCGAAGAGCGCCGCTACATTCCAGCTTGGGAACCACCGGCCCCGGCACTGCCAGCCAAGCCCCAGGCCCTCGCCGACGCCGAAACGCTCTACGTAGCCGAGCGCAAATGGGACACCTTCGCCCTTGCCTGGTGCGCCGCCTACCCAACCCGGCTGGCGCTCCTACAGGCGACCGGCCAACCCATCACGCCCGCCGATAGCCGCACCCCACCGACCCCGGCGGATCTAGCGAAGGCGATGGCCGACCTACACAACGAACGCTTCCCGGCTGACCCCAAGCACTGGAAGCAGAACTTCTACAGCCAGGCGCGCCGTCTCTTTGCCCGCTATCATAAGGCCGGCGTGCCGGAAGCCGTCGAAGGTGTCGTGGAGCAAATCATCCGCGACGAGGCGAAGGAAGCGGAGATCAAGAAGGCCAAGCGCGCCGGTACCGAGATCGTCCACTTCAACCGCAGCGAATTAGGCAAACCGAAATTCCTAAGCTAATGTCCCATGCTCCACATTTAGGGGAGGGGGGGGTAAACGCGTAAAAATCGCCCACCCCCCCCTCTAAAAAAGTGGTAGCACGGTAGCCTACCACTGGTGACCGTGGGGCAAGCCGTAGCAATGGCGGGACATAAGCAGGGGCCAAAAACGCCCAATGTTCCGCTTATTGCTACATCCTGTAGCATCCTGTAACACGAAGGAGTAAAGTATGTTTCGCGGACTAATGAGTATGGCCCGCCGAATCCTGCGGGCCATAGAGCGTCGCATTGATCCACAGATCGGGACGCAGGTGACGGTTTGGCGTAAACCGCGGCCTGGCCGGCGGCCACCGCCCGCTGCCCCACCAAGCCGGTCGCCCCGGCTGGCGGCATCCCGCCGGCCACCCGCCGCCAGGATGCCGCCAGCCGGCAACCGCAATGAGCGCCCGTTGCCACATGTTGTTATCGACCCGTCCGCGCCCAGGGGGATCGGGACATCTACGCCGACCAGGCGCCTGCGGCAAAGTAAGGCGTCGGCTGCTATTGCCTTGCCGCAGGGCGGCACCATCGTCATGGCGCCGGTAAACCCGTTGAACGATGATGATGGGCTGGTGAGCCGAAATCAGGCGCTCAGTGCCGGTATGGACGGATATATCAAGGAGCGCAAATGGGACGCCTACGCCATTGCTTGGTGCGAGGCTTTTCCGACCCGCGCCGATCTGCTGCGCATAAAGGGGCAGCAGATCACGCCCAAGGACGAGCGCACGCCACCAACCGCCGCCGATCTTTCTCGCGACATGGCAACCCTGCACAATGCGTACTTCCCCAATGACCGGAAGGACGCCAAGACGAGTTTCTACACCCCCGCCCGCCGGCTCTTCGCCCGCTACCATAAGGCCGGCCGCCCGGAGGCTGTAGAGGGGGTTGTGGAACAAATCGAACTCGATAAGGTCCGTCAGCGCATTGCGCTGGAGCGCCAAAAGGAAGCCGCTACGCAACCGGAGGCAGAAGAGCCTTGGATCGGCGCTCTCCTGCACGCGTCCCCGCCGCACGCGGAGTGCGTCGAATTTTTTCTGGCGGGATTCAGAAACACAATCTACTGGAACGGCCAAGGTCTCTATGCCAAGCGCACCGATGTTCGTGGGCCGGGGAAATTCTACAAGGTCCCCGATGGAACCAAGACGACCAGTAAAAAGGTCATGCTTCGCGAATTTGCCCAGAAGCCACTGAGTGGGGGGGACGCATGACTCGCCGCCGCAAGGCCCAGACCCAACCGTCACCCGCTACTGCATCGAATGCGGTGCCGCCATGCAAGTATCAGCGAACCGCAAAAAGGAATTCTGCGCGGACACTTGCCGCAAAAAGTTCGAGCGCCGTACCAAAAAGAAAGGCCACTAACCACATGTCCGACCTGTCCGAACACAACCGCGACTGGAAAACCCCCATCCCCCTCACCGGCAAACCCGTCACCAAAACCTATTACGACTGGACGCGCCGCCGCTGGGTCACCAGCACCTGCATTCTACTAGGCGCTCGTGAAATCCCCGCCAGCGTCCCTTACGCCAAGCGCGCCGGCAACGACGCCCCCAGCCCCTACGCCCGCAAGGATGAACCAGAAATAACCGTCACCCCGACCATGCTCCGCGATCAGTTGATTGACTACCTGCGCAATCACGGCCCGTCCACCACCCAACAGGTTGCCAACGCCCTCGGCATCGACGTCAATCACGCCGTAGCGTTGCTTGGACGCAACCCGTTTGTCCGCCCAAGCGTAGGCAATCTCGTCCGCGGCAACCCCAAGCGTTGGGAGCTACGAGAAGGGGCGAAGTAACCAAGAATGTCCCGCCACCGCAAATCTACCGCACGCACCCTAACCATACCTGGCAGCCCCGGCGCTTGGCTCGGCGCAACCCTGCTCGGCTGGCTACTCTACACCGGTCAGCTATCGCAGATGATCAGTCAACTCGAAACCCTAGTGCGCCGGCTCATTGCCGGCTAACGGAGGAATCCATGACCACCATCACCATCGGCGCTACGCCCATCACCATCCGCCCTACCGCCACCCACCTATGTTGTGGTGACCGCGTCCACTACGTCCCGCCCACCCCCGACCGGACGCACCGCCCCGGCATCATCCAAGCGATTAGCGGCGTCTCCGCCCTGGTCGCCTTCGACGATTGCCCGTGGCCCCAATGGACGCCCCTGGATCGACTCCGCCTAGCGTAGTCGATCCGATGAACCATAACTCCCATCCATCCTATTCATCCCATCGGCTGCGCCCATCCCTTTGGGCGCAGCCCCAACCAAGGAGCAATCATGACCACTGAACTCCTGAGTATCGAAATCATCCGCACCGATGGCGGCACCCAGAGCCGTGCCGGCCTCAACGAAAAGACCCTGACCGACTATGTGGACGCACTACATAACGGTGACCAGTTTCCGCCCATCGATGTCGCGTATGATGGCGTCAATTACTGGCTCTACGACGGCTACCACCGTCACGAGGCCCACCGCCGCGCCGGACGCACGCACATCAACGCCACGATTCATCAGGGCGACCAGGCCGAAGCCCAATGGCGCTCCTACGCCGCCAATCCAACCCACGGCCTCCAGCGCACCCAGGAAGACAAAGAGCGCGCCATCAAAGCAGCCCTCCGCCACCCCAAAGCCGCCGGCTTGTCCGACAGCAGCCTGGCGAAACACCTGCACGTCAGCGATAAAACCGTCACCAAATACCGCCGCGAGTTGGAAGCCGCCGGCGACATCACGGTCCAGGCCATCCGCATCGGCGCCGATGGCCGCGCCATCAACACCGCCAACATCGGCGCCAATCGCAAACAACAGTCGTCTCCGTCTCCGACGCCTGATTCGTCCGATCTACTCGCGCCAGTCGTAATCGAATGGCTACGCTTCTACAGCGACCGTTTCCAACGCACCTGGCGCGATCTGCGCTCTATCGTCAACATTCCAACATCCAAGCATTACACCGACATCAGAGCCTACCTGCATGACCGGGGCTTCCGCACCGACGACGCCAGCCTTGGTAGCGCCATCGCTTCGGCCTTTGCTCATCTCGAAAAGACAGAAACCGAACAGGTCGAAGATCGCATTTACCGGCTACAGAACTGGCTGATCGGCAAAGGCTGGGGCATTGGCGCGAACAGCATCAGCAGCCGAACGCAAACATTCACATGGCCCGACAATGATCCGCCTGCGCACTTGGCCGCACTCAAGCAAGCTGAGTCCATCCAGAAAACAACCCAGGCCCAACCGTCGCCCACTTCGGAAACTCCGAAGTCTACTGGTGCCGTCGAACTAAGCAGCACAAAGGCGACCGAGCTTATCTGGGCGGCGCTAAATGCCAAAGAGTTCGCACCGACCATCCTGCCGGCCAAGATTGCCTACGTCAAGAATGTGCCGCTGGAAGAGTTTCGCCGCTTTCTGGCTGCCGGCGAAACCGTGACCGATGCAACGCTACAGGCCGCCATCGACAGAGTAGAAGCCGCTCTGTTGTTGGCGATAGACCATTGCCGGCACCCAGCAACCGCCGCCGCTACCGGCAGATGTGTCGATTGCGGCCTAGATATGAATGCTGCAGTCTCCGATCCGCGTCCGGCCCCGACCGACGACCGAGAAATCACCGAGACTCTCGACGCGGCCATCCGGCGGGCCGTCTGCGTCTACGCCGGCGACAGAGAGAAATGGCAGGCACTCGCGGAGTCCGGCGCGGACTACTGGCAGATCCTCGATTTGCTCAAGGCGTGCATTAACTCAACGGGTGGCAGCAGTGGCCCAGGGTGCTACTACGTAGATCGTCGTCGCGGCCCCATCGTCGTCATCTCAAAAGACATCGGCGGGCCAGTCGTGCAAAAGCTAATGAGCGGTGCCCTGGTCGCCGCTGTGCGCAAGGCTTGGGGCATCCCGGAGCATGGCGGTACGCATCTTAGGGACGCGCAGCCGTCGCCGGCAGATTATCCTATCCATCCTATTCAGCCTAGCGCCGCCACCCCCATTGACGCCAAGCTGACCCAGGCGCGCGACCTCCGCACCGCCATCAATGCCGTCCTGCAAATCATTGACAGCTACGGCGAACTCACCGGCAACCACGACGCACCCGCCGCCGCCGTCCGCGTCCTGCAACCCATGCTCAACCGGCTCGAAATCATGACTCAGGAGGTGTTACCAGGAACCACATTGCCCCTATAACTCCCATCCGTCCTATTCATCCTATCGGCTGGCGCGACAAGCGCCAGCCAGAAAGGCCACCCATGTTCAACCGCAAATCCATCGAATTCGTTTGTGTCTCCGGCACCCCCTACGAGCGCGTCCAATATCTCGAATCCCTCGGTGTCAAAGTCTGGCCCGGCCCAGCACTTGTGGACAAGGACGCCGGCACCGTGACCGTTGAAATCCAAGTCCCGGCGACGCAGCACCGCTACGCAGCGGGGCTACTGGCCGGCCTGGGCAACGGCACCGCTGTACTATCGCCATTCCCCGTCACCCCCATTCACCCGCGCACCCGCTGGGGCGTCACCCGCCGCGCTCACGGCCTCGCAGCGACAATCCTCCGTGTCGTCGCTGCCCTTGTCGGCGTCGAGGCCAAGCTGCCGCCTATTGCCCCCAAGCCGGCACGAACGGCCCCCAAGCCCCAGCGGGTCGCCAACACAAAGCCGGCGGCGCCTGCCCCCAAGCGCAAGCCGGCCAAGCGCAAATCAACCCGTAAGCCCAGCGCCGCCCGCCGGCTCTGGGGATCACTCAGTAGCGAATAATGACCACCCAAACCAAAACCTGGCAACGCAAAATCCTGACCGCCGCTGCCCAACGCAACGAGCTACACCGGCTCTACTGGTACGTTGAAATCACCGTCCCCTACGCCACGATCAAGGCGCACCCGACCCTAGACCGCCACATGACCGCCACCTGGCCCAAAGGCTGGGTACCGGTTGTGCCGGTCGCCACCGACCCCGCCGGCTTCTGGGCGGAACTCCTGCTCGCCGTCGTCAAAGACGCCAACCGCGGCTTGGAATGCACCCTAGCCCTCACCGACATTGACCTGCTACAAGAATCCGGTCGCTGGTACGAATGGGGCGAATGGCGCTGGGACAACATCTGTCAATGCTGTGGCGGCGTCTTTGTCGATACAACCATCGGTATCACTCTCTGTCCGGCTTGCACCGGGCCAATCACAAAGGATAAGCAACATGGAAATAGGCGCGAAAGCTCGCACATATCAACTCGAAGATAATGGATGGAGCGTCAAAGGCTGCTCCATCGTGTATGCTCCCCGTGGGCAGGCCGGCGAATACGCCAAGCTTGCAACCAACCCTTATCGGGGCTGCGGTCACGCCTGCGCGTACTGCTATGTTCCGAAAGTGCTTAAGATGGATCGCCCCACGTTTGACGCTGGCGCTCTCCCCCGCGCCGACTTCCTTGACGCTCTGCGTAAGGACGCCTACAAGTATCAGTCACTTGGTATTACCGAGCAGGTCATGCTGTCTTTTACCACCGACCCCTATCACCCTGGTGATAACTCACTCACGCGCGACACGCTGACCATGCTACAGAGCTATGGCCTCGGCGTCTGCACACTCACGAAGGGCGGTAGCCGCGCTCTTCGTGACATTGATTTGTTCCGCCCTGAGCGAGACGCCTTCGCTTCCACGCTGACCACGCTGGACGATGCGTTTAGCCTCAAGTGGGAACGGGGAGCGCAACTCCCCGGCGACCGGATTGCAACACTAAAGGCGTTTCACGACGCCGGAATTTTCACGTGGGTGTCGCTAGAGCCAACGCTTGACACGGAGAGTAGTCTGGCGATCATCGAACACACTCATGAGTTTGTCGATCTCTACAAAATCGGGCAGGCGAACTATCTGCCCATGACCAGTACGACCGACTGGGAATCTTATACCCATCGAATCCTGGAGCTAGTAAATCGTCTAGGTGTCAAGCACTACATCAAGCGCGATCTGCAAAAGTATCTTCCAGCGGGGTACTACAACCCCCGCTACATCAATCAGCATCATGGCAAGACCAACGCTGGCCGCCTGCTTGATGGCGTCGAGTGGAGCCAGGTGCCGGACGCATGACGGCAGGGGAATAGCAACAAAGAGCGCTCAGATCATCGCGATCTGAGCGCTCTTTGTTGTTGCTCGAAAAATCGTAGGGCAATCGCACAATTCGCCTGCTTGATTATCATTTTGAATTATGTTATTATTCAAAATGTGCAAGCGGGCCAGAATCCAGTATGATTACAATCGAAGATTTTTGGAGATAAGTATGGCAGGGAAAAAAGGCATGAAAGGCGGCGGTGGCGCACGGGCCGGTAGCGGCCCGAAGGCGCGCCGACTGCAACTCCCGAAAGGAGCGTCGCAGGAATTGAACATCCTGCTGCTCCACCGGCGGGCGCTGACCGGCAATCAGGAGCTACAGGCGATAGATGTGGTCGTGCAACTCATTCATGAAAAATGGCTAGAATACGACACTGTAATCCAAGAGGCAACGGAGGATAATCCATGTACAAGCTTTTAATCTTTGACATTGATGGCACGCTCCAACAAAAATGGAGCAACGAACTCATGCCCGGCGTAGCCGAATGGTTCGCCGCCTACAACGCCGCCCAACCCGGCGACCTCTTGTATCACTGCAAGCTGGCCTTCGCCACCAATCAAGGTGGCGTTGGGCTGCGGATGATCCTGGATCGGCAGGGAAAAGACGGCTCGAAGTACCCGACGCAAGACGAAGTAATCAGCCGAATGCACGCCCTGAGCCGCACGTTGACCGGCGATCCACACGCCTTTATGGCCGTCGCTGCGCTGAACTATCAAGACAGCCGCACCGGCGAATGGGCCATCGAGTACGCAGCGGAGGAATATTACGAGTGGTGGAATCCGGCTTTTCGCAAGCCCAACGGCGACATGCTCAAATTCATCATGAGCGTGCAGGGGGTTCCCGCCGCGGCCACTACCATGATTGGCGACAGCGAAGACGACCGCCGCGCGGCCGAAGCCGCCGGCTGCGCATTCGCCTGGGCCAAAGATTTCTTCGGAGGCGCCAATGGCCTGGCATAGACTCATCCCGGCCAACATGGGCGGCGGCATGACGCGCGGCAAGCTTTCCGCCACAATGGACGGCCATGGCCAGTTCAGTATGACGCATGCGGTATCCGACATGCTAGGGAACCCGCGTCGCGTGATCGTGGAGGTCGAGCCGGAATTACAGCAGATCCGGCTCACCCCCACCACGCCAGATAACAAGGGCGCCTTCGCCCTCTCCGGCGGCGGATTATCCCCCAGTCGTATCCGCGCAAAGGAGATTATCAACCGCTGGCCAGAAATGATTGGCAAGTATCAGCCCCGCAAGCAGGCCAACGCCGTGCTTTTTGTAAAAGCCGCCGAAGCAGAATAAACAAGAGCGCCCGGATCACGATGATCCGGGCGCTCTTGTTTATTCTACCAGCCCATCACACCCCCTTCACTGGAAACAAATTCCCACACGGAATGGCATACAGCCGGCCCTCCACCATCACCCCGTGATTACGACATCGTCGCGCCTTGCACACCACCGCAATTGTACCGCGCTTCCCTTCAAGTGGAAACCACGGCTTTAACGCCTTCTTGTAGCGGATGACAACCGGCGTGCCGGGTTTGGGGTTGCTGATCATGGTTGCCACTCCCATAAACCCAGCGCACCTTTGCAATCGATAGGCGCATCGAGCCGCTGGACATCTTCCAGAAGCCAGCCATGGCGACCGGCGCTATAGTCGCCAAAAGCAATCTCATGTTGGCTAATAGCGTCCGCCAGATAGCTGGCGGGGCGCACATCGAACAGGTTGACAACAGCGATGATCGCCCCAAGGGGAAAGACGCGGTCAAACGTGCCTGCGTCCAGCAGACCAGGGACATTGATCCCGGCGTCCACTAGCACCTTCAGGAATGGATTGCCGAAGCAGAGTTCACGCAACCCACGCCGCCCACCCACCGGCCCCAGACCCTTGCCGGCATGAATCGCCAGGGCCCCCCGATAAGCCGTGGCCCAACTGCGCGTCTCTATCCTTTTTGCCCCGATGGCGACCAGCGTCGCCCAGGGTTGCGTGATGGTAATCGCTTTCATAACATCTCCTTTGGAAAGTCCCCTTTTTGCGGGCTATTTTGTTGGCAGAAGCGGCGCAATCAACGCCTGTAACCGTTCCATCTTCTGCGTGAACTCCGCCAGTTCGTCACGCAACTCGACCAGGATTTCTATCATCGGCGTTTCGCCACCCCAATTGCTTGACGCACTACGTCCGAAGATCATGGTGTTGGTCTCGCCTGGGCTGGCGTCGTCCGAAATGGCCCTCCAGATCTCTGCTGGTAAATCCTTCGTCGCCACCGGGATTTCAATGTCATCCCACCGGAAGCGGAAATGCCAGTAGTTATCGATCTCATCGTATTCCAATTCGGCCAGCGTGATCGGGCCACGCCGCGCCGGAATTTCGTCGGTGTCAAAGCCGAGCGCCGCCAGCATAGCAGCTAGTCCTGAAATTGTCATGCTCCCTCACTTTCTGGCGCCGGCGCAATGGGTGGCGTCGAATGGGTCAGGCCATCAAAGCGCCAGTAGTACGCCCATCCTGCCGATGGCTTGTTGGTCGCGTAGTGCTTGATTTGGGTTGGCAGCGTTGCCAGATAGATAACGCCCACGCCCTGGTTGCCAAGCACCTTGACCGTTGTCTCCCCACACTGCCGGCAGCGATGCACGGCGAAAATATAGTAAGGCCCCCAGGGGGTGCTGTGGATACAGTCACTGTCTGGGTGTAGGCAGGCGGGAAATTGCTTGGCCGCCTGGTCGATCATAAGCGACAGGATAAAGCGTGTCTCCTCGCTCAAATGAGGGTCGCCATTCACGTGAACGGCGTGACCCTCTGGTGTTTTAGTCCAAAATCCTGGCATACCTATTTTCCCTTCTTTGTTTTCTGTTTGCGTTTCGCCAGCTGCTCTGGCTTCAAATAGTAGGCAATTCGTTCGGGGCAGAACTGCCGATATTGCTCCACCATTCGTCCGTGCATAAAGAGGTAATAACTACCGCATGATTGCCCCGGCTGCACAATGTATAGATGATCCGGCCAGTGGTCGCACCGTGGGCAAAGTGGCCGGCGTCCCCGTGGGTCACCAGGGATCATGTCGGGTACCGTGGGAACGGTCAACCCGTTATAGTCCAGGTTACACCGTGGGCATTTCCATAACTCGCCATCCAGGACGGTATAATCAACACCGCTTTGGAATGGGTAGGGAATAGGCCCTTCTTCGATGGAAGAAAAGAGATCCATCGCCACATAGGTGCTGCACTTCTTCTCCACAAAGATTTCATCAGGATGGTTCCAGTAAGAGCCTCCACTCACATAGCGCGCGCCTTCGCGGTGAATCTCATTTAGCCAATAATGGCCATTGTCGCCGCGGGGTGGAACGCCCGGCATGATGCACACTAGACTAATAACAGGCCAGGGAAAGACGACCAGATCGCCAACCATTTTCATGGTAAAGGTCGGCTTTGACACCTGAACAACCTCATAGGGGCCGGTGCCATACGAAGTGCGCACCAGGTCGCCCGTCTCGATGCCCAGCTCACTGCTATATACACGCTCATACCTAGTCACTAATCCCCCTTCGCTACAAAACATGCACGCCGGGTTCCAGCGTGATGTAACCCGCTCGATCCCAGCCGAACCACGCGTAATCAATCGAGTCTGTTCCCGGCCCCACACGCCCACCGCAGCAGGAACAAACCCGCGTGGATTCTGGCAGATAGGAAGATCCACAGCCCTTGCCCTCACCCTTGCCGTTTGCATACCCACACGAAGCAGGGTCGCTGCGACAGTGCCAGCACATGCGTAGGCCGGTTGGCCTGCCAGAATGACCGCCGCTCCTGGCTGCCCAGGAAGTTCAGGCGCAGTAAGTACACCACCGTGTCAGCCTCTTGCAGTGATTTTTGTAAAAATTCTAACGCCGAGCTGAACGGCGGATTGGTGATGATCAGGTTGTAGGGGTACGGCGGACACGGTGTATGATGGGCCAGATAGTCGAACCCCTCGGTAATTTCGCAATAACTCTTTTCCGCCACATGAATGCGATCATAGATCGCTCCCAGCGCCTTGCATGGCTCATGAAATGACGTGCGCCACGGGATACTCATCACATTGAGCAATGCGTTGATGGGCGCCGCCGGCGTCGGATACAGATCGTTGCCGACTCGGTTCTGCCCTCTATTTGTCGAACTCATCTCTGCTTATCTCCTTCCAGTGCTTACGCTAACCACCACAGCCATCGGCTACAAGCTTCCTGCGCCGCATCACCCACATGAATGGCCGGCAATTCTTCAGGCAAGTCGTTTTCTCGGCACATCGCCAGTGCCCACGCCGCCAAGGGTGATTGGTCGGGCCGCACCGTGATACCAAGTCGTGCCAGGGCGACAATCTTGTCCTCACGGGCCGGCAGGGGATACCAAGGGTTTTCAATTTCTAGCCAGCGAAGTTTTACCGCGTCAGTCATCGCCACCCCCCCCGATCCCAGCCACCACCCGCAACGCCGCAATCTGCTCGTCACTGAGTGCCAGCAGCCAATGCAACGCCATCGCCCGCCGCACGAAGTCGCTACGATTCAGGCCCACATCCGCGCAAATCTGTTCTAGTCGATCCGCCTCCGCTGGACTGAGGCTGATCTGCAACTGCTTGCGCTGCTCATCCGCCGGCACCGGCTTGCGGCCCGCATTCGATTTTCTACCCATATCCTCTGCTTCCCGTCTGTTATTCTCGTCGCAGGTGAAGCAAATGCACCGCGAGTCTCCGTCGTCTATGTCCTCGATTACCAGACTGCACTCCGGTACAAACCGCCCACAAGCGTCGCACCGCTCTTGATTTCGCTTCGCTGGCATTGTTCCTACCATTCTGGCGCCGGCTTGGTCACGGTCAGCCCATGCGGTTCACAGATTGCCCTGACGGCCCCCAGTCGTGCCGCAGCCGTGCCGACGGCGAATCGTAGAGACATTCGCCCATTTTCGCCACTCCATCCAGAGGAGAGGCACGCATTCCAGCCGCCATACAGTTCCTGTAGCGTAGACTGGATGGTGTGCCACAGTTTGCTGTCAATCGGCCCAGTCACGATCAGAACATTGTCCCAATCTCGCACATAGACAGCCTCGACTTCCGACCGCCGGCACCGCAGTGTCCGCCCCTCGTGCGCAACGTAAACATCACCATCGCCGTAGGTGACGACAACTGCCATTTCAAGCCCCTGGTATTGCCCAGGAGCGATCACCCTGACCGTTGTCGGTCTCTCATCAATCATATCTATCCCATCCCTCCTATCTATCCCCTGAACCCCACCACACCCCCAAGCAGAGCCGGCAGCGACACCCCAGACCGCCGGCCCCACTCAACTAATACTCAGCCGAGTAACACCGTCGTCGCGCTCCGGTCGGCTTCCGTCAATACCCAAAGCCGCTCACCGCTGAGTAGCTTGTACGCACTCAGCAGCCGGCTAACATCGCGCAAGGCGACATCGTTGGCTTGCGCGATGTTAGCCGCACACCGGCCTCTCTCGCCGCGTCCAGCGCGCCCGGCGTCGCCACCAGCAGCCCCAACTCTACAGCAGGCCGAAGGCGCACCGCATCTTCGTGCGCCCGGTCGATGGCCCGTTCCGCCAACTCTGTCACGGCGTCATGGTGCGCCGCCAACCAACCCAGCGCATTCTCATGCCCCCGGCCCGGCCCCTTGCCGTTGCAATACGCCGTGTAGCCCGCCGTCCAGTAGAGCGACCGCTGCTCATCATCCAGCCCGGCCAAAATCCCATCAATGTCAGAAATGTCCGACTCTGTCTCACAAAGCAAATGGAGGCGGCGAAGCTCTTCCGCCAGTTGCGTAACTTCCCGCGCACCTGCTCGAAGGTGCGTATTAGTTTGTGGTGTGGTGTTCATCAGAAGCTTGTCCTTCTTGCTACAAAAACGGCTTGTGGTGTCACCCGTAGTATACCATTCGTCCATATTTTTGTCAATACATAAATTGGGCGAATTTGGAATAAATAGAGGAATAATACAATTTGCGTATTGACAAAAATAAGATTCTTTGCTACAATAGACCTGTCGCCTGCGTACACCACAATAGCCGGCAACATCGACCGACAAGCCGTTTTTGTAACTGAAGAGGACACAACCATGAGCGAGATTCTAGCAGTGTTGGATCGGGTGCAAACCCTGATCGTTGAAACCGAGGATAACGGCAACTTGGATTTAGCCGTTGCCCTCACACGCCTGAACAAGGCCGTCGCAGCGGTCAAGATCGAACTGGAAGTTGAGTTTGACCGCCACGTCGAACAACAAGCCGCCTTCTGGCTAATCCGGCGCGATGCAATGGCCGACGCCGTAAGCGCCCACTAACAGCAAGCGGGGAGGTGGTAAGCCTCCCCGCTAAACCCTTTATTTAGATTCAATCAGGAGTCAATCTCATGTCGTACAGTGTAAAAATTCCTGTTCTCAACATGGAAATTCAATTCAGCGCCGCCGACCAGAAAGACCTTTGGCGGCAAGTCTCTCTCTTTCAATCGTTGCCGGTCGCTTGTCCGATCGACGACACGCCGGCGCGCTTCAACTACCGCTACGTAGACGAGAACGATTTTTTTGAGGTCGTCAGCACCGGCCCGGTGCTATACAAATACCTTCTGGGGCAATACAAGAAGGGCGGCGATCTGTTCCCGAAGAACTGCTGGGTACTATGGGACGGCGACAAGAAGGAAGAGATCACCCTGTGGGAGAATGGCCGGCTCACCCCCACCGGTGAGCGCCACCGCGCCGAAGCCCTGCGCCGAACAACAAAGCCCGCCCCCGTCGCCGCCATCGGCCAGCCCGCGCCGGAAACCACACAGAACGCCGTAGCGCCACGCCAAGCACCAACGGCTACATTCGCACCACCCGCGCCAGCAACGCAGCAAATAGCGCCCGTACAGCCAGCCACGGCAAGCGCGCCGGTTGCCGGCGAGGGTGAGCCTGCCGAACCCAACCCATTCACCGACCCAACCACCGGAGCGAACGCCCACGAGCGCGAGCCGCTTATTTTGGCGGTTCACAAATTGGGCAAGTCAATCTACGGACGCAACGTTAACGAGGAGTTGCTCAAAATTGCCGCCGGCATTACCGAACGCGACATCACTGGACTCATGCAACTGGATTACACCGACCTCAAGCGGCTCGACGCCATCGTGAAGCTCGACCAGACCGGCTTCCGTCGCCATAGCGGATCGAAAGAATGGTACAAGGAGCTAAAGGCCCTACTGCCTGCCGGCAAAACCATCTACCAACTCAGCACCATCGAGATCGACCGCATCCACGCCAATTTGCCGATGCCGGCTTGACAAGCCCGATCCTGTACTGCTATACTAAGAATGTCCTTTTTGGTTACATAAACTAAAAGCAAGAAGGCCGGCGGAGTGGTGTCCGCCGGCCTTCTTGCTTTTGTCAAAGTTTTCCGACCGCAATGCCCCTTGCTTTAGTCCGCCTTATCTGGGACAACTTGGCGCTCCGCAGCAGGGGCCGCTCGCGCTGCCTCCTCTTCCGCCTCCATCTCTTGCACCAACAGTAGCGCCCCTTCAATGCGCTGGATGCCCCGATCCAGTTCCTGGAGCGATTGCTTCAGCGCCTCTTGCTGGTCGATCATCTGCCGGCGTTGGTTGAGCAAGTTCTGCTTTCGTTGCTGCAAGGTCATCATTCGCCCCCCTCCGTCGCCAGCCCACCAGCAAAGTCCCACCGTGCTTTGCCCTCGCTGGCAATCTGCACCTGCACCTTTGTGATAATCAACGCGGCGCGAATCAGCGCCTCAAATTGACGAATGGCACTGGCGGTCATCTCCGTTGTTGCCTGCTGTTGCTCGGCCTGTACTGTGTTAGCAATCTCGCGAGTTAACATAAACCGATCTCCTTTATAGCATTGTGAGTGTGATCGTTGCGTCTCCCCAGACGAACAGGGGGATCACGCTCACGCGCACCTCCACCGCCTGCGATGACGCATTGACCTGGGTCATCCCTAGTGTGACCCAGCGGTTCGCTGCATCGGCCGTTGCCGTGACCGTGAGCGTGGTATGGCCGAACAGCGCCTTGGCTTGCTCGGCCAACACCACGGTGCTGTACCCCTGATTCAGGATATACATTACCGTGCTGAGTGTGTTGGCGCTGACCAAACAGATTCCAATCAGGTAGCTTGCCCCCACTTGCGACCCGCCACCAATCGTAAGCCTACAGAAGTTGGTCGCCGCGTTGTGCGCCAGGCTCGCCTTTGCGCCGGTCAGGCCGACTGTAGTGGCAAAAGAATTCTTGTTGGCAAAGGCGTTGGCATTCGCCAGGATCGGAAAACGCGAGATATTGACCTTGCGATCCTTATCCGTCGCCCCGGACGACGCGTCATAAATCTGTAAAAAATCCCCGCTGACCGGGTCTGTACATTCGTTCAACTGTTCCAGGTATCTGGCCATAGTTTACATCCTTTTTATGGTGCAGTCGTCCTAATATTGAGAACATTGTCCGCCTCGATATTCCCCCCAATGTAGGCGTCCCCTGTTGTCTGAATCCAGCCGGTAACACTCACATTCTGGGCGAATTCGGTTTGCGACGCCCCCAAAAACCGGAATTTTGTTGATTCCGCATTATTAAAAATCATCCCATCATTGCTCGTCGGCACAGGCCCCGTGCTGCGCAGGAACCCGAAGCTCCCCACCGTAGCGCCGCTCCGGTCGAAGCGAACCTGTCCAGGCGTCCCGGTCGATACGACAGCAATGTTGATCGCCGACGTATCCAGCCACACAGAGCCACCAGCAGCGTAGAATTTTCCATCGCTGCCCTGGGCGTACCACTGTTCCGTCACGCCATCGGCCCCGATCCCGCGTAGCTTAGAACCATCCCATTCCAGGTGTGCGCCCGATGATCCCCCAAAATAGAACTCACCGGTATTGGCTATCCATGCCTTCCACGTCGATCCGTTATAGTACCCCAAATGCGTTGGTGTCAGATACAACCCCGCCGCGCTTGGCGTGTCTCCGAATCGTGTGGGGACGCTATTCAAGTTTGTCCCCCACGTGGCCCCCACCGTGGCCCCTGGGGCTATCCCCGCCAGCTTTGACCCTTCGGCAGTATTGATCCCACTGAGCGCCGTTGGCTTGTCGATGAAATTACTGTAGCCGCTACCACCCGTCACCGTGATCGACCCATACACCGTTACCACTCCCGGATAGGCCGCCGACCCAATGGTCAGCGCCCCTGTCAGCGGATTAAAATCAAACCCCGTGGTATTGGCGTTGTCAATATCCGTCCCCAACTTCAATGCGCCATCGGCGGTGATCCGGGCGGTTGGGTTGCCGTTATTCCACTCGCTATCGATCTTGTACTGGAACATCTGAAGATTGGACGCCACTAGATAGGGCGCGCTCGCATTGCTCAGGTTGGAGCTGAGGACGATGCCATGCTGCTCGATGCCGCTCACCCCTGGCAGCCCCACCCCGTCCAGCCGCCCAATCCGCACAGTCGGCGTGATCTGCCCATTCCACGGTTCCTCGCCAGATAAAAACACCTGCATATAGGGTGCATAGTTCTGATCCGCTGTCAGGTAAATCCGCCCTGCACCGGGTGGGCCATAGCTAATGATCGCCGTGCCGGCCGGAAGTACTAACCCATTCGTGCCGCCGCTTTTGCGCTCATAGTAGTAGCGATAATAGCCGGTCATATCCTCGACCCGGGTGACGATGCCCCACACGTCCCATAGGTCGATCCCAACCGATAACCCCAGCGCCTTGCAGCGCACACGGTCGCCAGGGCTGAGGATCATGGCATGGCCCGAAGGCGGGTCGGTAATTTCGAAATAATTTTCGATGGAGCGTCGCGTCAACTGGCTGCCGCTACCGCTCGCACTGGTGGTGCGAATATCCAGTTGACTACCGCTGCCGCTGGCGCTGGTGGTGCGAATATCAAAGACAGCTTCAATGCCCGTCGTCGTGTAAACGGTGGCATCCAGTTCTAGTTTTCCCGCCGGAGCGACATACAACGTGCCGCCACTGGCGTGGAACTCATCCATCACAAAAATACTGGCGTGCAGCTCGCCACGAATGAAGGCATTATTGGCCTCTAGATTGCCGGATGGCGTCATTTGCCAGCCCGTCAGCCCACTCACAAAACCTGGGTTCCCCGACTGGAGATTGCCCTGGCTATCCAATACAATGATTTCCTGGCCTGCGCTATCTTCGACGCGCCACATGCGCGCCGTCTGTCCCGACTTTTGTTTGAGAAAAAGTGTGATGTCATCGTTGGCAGCGCTCACTACCTTGAGTGCAGCGGTCGTGTCGAAAGTGGTATTGACCGCAGCCCCAGTTGCACCTACATTGACAATGGCGTTGCCGCCGGCCACCAGCCCTAATACATCCGCTGTCGGCCAATATAGGCCAGTGTTGGTATCGATCAGGCCGGCGATACTCGGCGCGCCGACCGTGCCGTTGGCGGCCAGCAACTCGCCGCTGACCTCGATGTCACTGTTGGCGAGGATCTTGCCGCCAAAATAGGATTGTGTGGTGCCGGCGGCGTAGAATGCGAAGTTAGCTGCACCATCGGTCAGATCGCCACAATAATAGCCATAGTGGGTGCCGGTGCTACCCGACGATCCAGTCGTTGGGCCGGCGAAGTAGTTTATCAAGCTCGTGATAGCGCCAGTCCAACCGGCGTTCTTTGACAGCATCGCCGCATTGATGCGCAGCGTCGTCAGCGTTTGGCTGCTATTGTCCAGAATCAGGTTATTATTGAGGCCGTAAAACGTCGTGATCGCGCCCTGCGGCTCTTCGGTCGCCACGGCACGAATGATCTGCGCCACCGATGCGGCGGCATGGCGCGCCGTTGCGTTGAAATTCAAGACGTTGCCCGTGTAATCTCCCTCGAAGGACAGCCCTCCCGCGGCTGTCGCTCCCCGGATGGTGGATAAATAGTTGCCGTTGGGAGAGCCACCAACGGCAAAGCGCCCGCTGGCGTCGATGCGAACCCGTTCGACGCCAGCGGTCGCAACCGACAGGCTGTCGGCCGCCTGGCGATATAGTCCGGTGGTGGGCGAACTCGCCAATGCCAGCCCCGGCGCCGTCACCGTCCCATCCGTCAGCAGCAGCGCACCGCTCATCGTGTCGCCGGCCTTTTTCACATAGACCGGATGGGGATCAGTCGCCGCGCCATGATTCGCAATCGCCGCGCCAATGTCCGACGCCACCCACGGCGCCTGCCCGCGGCCCAATGTCCCCCGGTGGTGAGCGCCGTCCAGGTCATGAGCCGTCAGCCCGCCGCTTCCGCCACGCGCCGCAGCGCCACCACTGATCCACTCAACAACATACGGCTTTAGCTCTTTTGCTAATTCACTAATGGCCTTATTGCTCATCCTTGCACGATCCCCGTCTCGCCATCATACGGCTCCCAGCGCAACCCACTCCGCGCATCATACGCACACCGCTCCAAGAAAACCGGCGCAATCCCTGGCAACGCCGCCACCTCCGGCGGCAAATCCCCCACCGTTGCCCACTGCCCCACCGGCAAATCCCCCGGCTCCAACGGCGTGCCATAGGGATCAGTCAACGCGCCACCCTCACCAATGATCAGCGTCACCTCCGTGGACAAGGGCGCTTTGTAAATATGCACAAACCGCTGCTCGTCCACCGTCGCCAGCAGACGCCGGCCATCCGCCGCCCCTTGCTCCAGCAGCCCGGCCACCGCGCTATCAATCCGCTCCCCCCCTGCATGGTAGCGATAAGTCGGCGCCCCCGAATCGTCCACAATGTCCACCCCGGCCACCCAACTGCCGGCCCGGCCAATCATATCGGCAATCTGCGCGGTACTACTCCGCTTGCTCCGCACCACAAAGAGCAGCGCCCCCGCATTGCTATTCCACTGCACCCCATCCCACAGCAACAGTGGGCCGCCGCCATAGCCGCCACTCTCGGCAATCTCTACTTGGTAGCCATCCGTCGCGCTATTCGCTCCGCTCCGGCGCACCACAATCCAGCCATAGCCATCCGCCGCCAGCGTTGGAGCTGTCGGCAGCACAAAGCGCACCGCCTCACTGCCCTCGCTCAAGTTGGTCGGAACCATCCCCGCGCTGTCAATCAAGGCGCCCAACGACCCCGCATTATCCGCGCACCACTCCACGATCAGCATGTCCCCCGGCGCGCCCAGCTTCCCAGCGCTGATCCAAATCTCGTCCACCGTCCACGCCACATTCACCGGATTCCTGACCCGCTGGGCCATCTGCATCCCTTCCAGCGTCAAGGTGACAGTTGCCCCCGGCGTCTCCGTCGTCAATGTCCCATCTACCTGGATCGAAATGGCCCGTTCAATCGTCACAGCCGGCCCCGCTGCACTATCCACAATCCCGCCGCCACGCAGGTCAATCTTTTTGCCGTTGTCGGTCACCGCGTCCACAAACGTCCACCGGTTATTACCGGCCACGCTGGCCCCACTAATCCGGATCAGATCATTGGCGTCAACCTCGTCAAAAAGTCCATCCACTGCCGTCGTCACATTGTCAGCGCTTTGGAACGCCACTACTGTGCTATTCAGTGTATACGGAGTCTGGTTCGTGCTGCGATTAATCGTATAAATCGCATTGTTCCCAGCACTTCCCGCCACGCGCACCCGCCGGTTAGAATCAAAATATTTGAACCGGTCACCCAGATCGTGGATGGCATCATTATTTCCCTCAAAGCCAATCGTATTGGCCGTAAATCCCAACCCCAGAGGAAAATTTGTCCCACTCTCCCAAAACTCAATCAGTCCCTCCGGGTTGCTATAATAAGTCGCCCCCAGCAACGCCCACCACCCCCGGCAAAACAGCCGCGCCCCGCCGCTCGCCGGCCTGGCCGGAATCCCTCGCGGTTGAGCGCGCTCGGCCAACAAGGCATTGCGTAGCCTCAACGCCTCTTCGTCGCTCATATCCCCCCGCGTATAAAGCAACTCCCACGCCCCATGCCGCACCACACTATCCACATCCTCGGCCCACGGCGTTGTATAGCGCGTTGCCCCGCTTCCCGGCGCCGTGCTTGTATACCCCACCGCCACCCGGTTCGCCATCCCCGAAAGCGTCAGGCCAATCTCCACCCCGCGCCAGGGGATCACCACCTCATGCACATACCCCCACCACGTCGCACTCCCCCGCTCATTGCGCACCACCACCCCATAGCGCAACCAATTGAGCAGATCCAACAGCGCCTCTCGTGGCCCACCCACGGCAATCTCAAGCGCCGAACACCCACCCACGGCCGCCGCCGCCGGCCGCACCGGCGTCAACACCACCTCCGGCCCCAGCAGTACTGGCGTAAAATCAGTATCAAAGATTTCTATAGCGAACATAAATCCTACGAATCCTATCCGCCCTATACCGTTCTGAATCTAGCCCGATACCACATCTGCACCGTCAACTTCCGCCCCGTCACAAAGTTTCCACCCTCATCAAACAGGACACCAATCCTTTGTGTCCGCCCCGGCCATACCACCAACGGCTCCCCATACGCCCGTACAATCGGATATCGGCTCGACCCGCTCACATAATAAGCCCCGCCATCAATCCCATTATCTTCAATCGCCGCCCCGTTGGGAATGCCATACCCATCCTGAAACAATCGGCGCACGCTGTCTGCCCCGGCCAACTGCGCAAAGCCCAACACCGCGCTGCCGGCACCCGCAGCGCGCACAGTCAACGCCACCGCCAACCCCGTATTGTTGACCCCATAGCCCCCCGGCGGGATCGGCAAAGCCCCCAGGTCAAACAATTCCCGATTATCGCTCTTGACCTCCCTGGTGGCCCGTAGCAGCTTGTAAACGCCCCCAATCGAACTGTAGACCCCGGCGCGCAACCACGCCCCGCCGCTGATGCTGGTAAACCCCGCCAGCACCCGGAAATAACGCCCCGCCGCATAGCCCAAATCGGCCCCGCTCAACGTCCAGGTATACAAAAGGCTATTATGCGTACTGCCTGCGTTCCACGAAGCCGACCCACCAGCCAGATAAGGATTCAACGAAGTCGGCGCCCCAAATACATTGTTATTGAGATAGAAGAAGCGACTATTCACGGTCGCCCCCGTCGCGTTGATCAGCCGAATCCGCACCGCCGCCGGCATTGTCCCCGCCACTCGATTCGCCGCCACCTGTACCCACGTCGCCGCGCTGTTGTTGTAGATGTCCACCCCACCGGTGCTTTCGCTATCCTCCGCGCTACTAATCGCCAGCGCCGTCTCCGGCCCCTCCCAATAGTCTTGTCGCGTCCACGTCACCAGCACCTCTACCGCCGGCGTCGCATCGTCCAGCCGCCGCCGGATCGCCTCCTCACTCCACCGCACAAAGCCACCCAGCAGCCGGCTGCGCAAGATGTCCCCGCTGTTCATGGGCCGGTGGTTGACATAGCCATAGGGCGCCATCGTGCCGGCATTCTCGTCCGCCTCCGTCAGCAACAACTCAATCGCATTCACCCGCGCCCGAATCGCCGCCGCCGTCCCTTCCAGCACCAGCACCGCACTTTCCGTCACCCGCTTCCCGTCGCCGGTCGTCGGAAAATAATTACACCCCACCACCGTCCCATCTGGGTGCAACGCGGCGGTTTGGGCGTCGTTACTCAGTTGCAAATACATCCCATGAATCCCATCTATCCCATTGTCCCTATTGTCGCCCAAACCGCCGCGTCAATTGCCCCAACTCCCAAGCCAGATCATGCACATCCATCTGGCTCCCCAGCGTCACGCCACCCAGATTGATAATGATGTCGCCGCCGCCTGCGCGCTCCCCGCCGCCCACCGCCGCGGTCGGCTGCGCTACGCCACTCACCGGCGTAAAATCCAGCCAATTCGGGCGCGGTGGCACCCAGTTCAACAGGCTATTTAGCCACGGCGCCGGCGGAATCAACGGCCACCACGCCGAAGTCAACGCCGGGATCGGCGGCCACCAATCCGAGGTTAGCGCCGGTGCTGCCCCCGCCCCACTGGTCGCATCCACCCCACTGGTCGCATCCACCCCGCTTGTCGCCCCCACTGAACCAGCCGTTACCGTATCGCTCTCGCTACCGCCACCACCGCCAAATAGCGCACCCCAGCCGGGAAACGCCGGCAGCGACGGCCAGCTAAAATCAGAAATAAAACTAGCCCACCCCGGCCAACTAATATTCGGCCAACTGAGATTCTTGACGAACGTCCCAAACCCCGGCCAGCTAATCACCGGCCAGGCCAGGGCAGTCACGAACGCACTGAACCCCGGCCACAGGATGATCGGCCACGCCAGCGCCTTCACAAAGGTCTCAAACCCCGGCCATGTAATTGCCGGCCACGCCAATTTGTTGACCCATGACGACCAGGTGAAACTGGCCGTCTCACTCGGCCAGATCAGCTTATCGACAAAATTACCCCACGTCACGCTCCCCACGTAGCTCGCCCAATCCAATGCCCCGCTGATATAGTCTTTCCATGCCAGCGCGCCCACGTAGCCAGCCCAACTCAGTGCGTCAACGAATCCACTCCAGAGCAGTGCGCCAATATAGCTGCCCCAGGACAAAGCACCGACAAACCCAGACCACGCCAGCGTAGTCAGGTATGATCCCCAACTCATCGCGGCAACGAACCCACTCCATAGCAGCCCTGGAATATAGGACGCCCAGCTAACCGTCGCCACGAAGCCCGACCACACCAGTGACCCAATATAGCTCCCCCAAGACAAAACACTGACAAACCCAGACCAAAGGAGCGAACCAATATAGCTACCCCAACTCAACACGGTAACAAATCCGCTCCACGCCAGGCTCACCAGGTAGTCGCCCCAACTCAAGGCCGTGGCATACGTTCCCCATACCAGCTTGGATAGGTACGTTCCCCAATCCAAGCTGATCAGGTAGGTCGCCCACTCTAGCGCCGCAACAAAGCCATTCCACGCCAGCGCCGGCACCCATGTCGCCCAATCCAGCAACCGGATCACAAACGCTGTCCAGTCGATACTGGCAACATACGCGCCCCAATCGGTCAGCGTCGTCACAAAGCCCGACCACGCCAACTGAGCAACATAACTCGCCAGATTGACAGCCCCACTCACAAACGACGACCAGGCTAACTGAGTGACATAGCTCAATAGGCTCACACTGGTCACAAAGCCCGACCACGCCAACTGAGTGACATAGCCAGCTAGGTTGACAGCCCCACTCACAAATGCTGACCAATCCAGGCTAACCACATAACTCGCCAGATTGACAGCCCCACTCACAAACGACGACCAGGCTAACTGAGTGACATAGCTTGCCCAGCCGGCGAACGGCGCGATCACCTTCTCCCACGCCAGCGCCCCGATCCAGTCCGCCCACGCCAGCGCCGCCGTGATGTAGCTGCCCCAATTCAGACTCTTGATCCAGTCCGCCCAATTGAGCGCCGTTGTCACCACAGTGTCCCAGGAAAAGATGCTAATAAAATCCGACCACGAAAAGCTCTGTACCGCCACCGTCACAGCATCTTTAATCGCCAGCCAGCCGGCGGCAACCTTCGCCTCAATCGCATCGATCTGCGCTACCACCTCATTAAAGCCCAGCGCATTCAGTGTCCCGGTAATAGTCGCCTTAATCGCCGCCCACGCAATGCCCACGCTCGCCGCAAAAGCGCCCACCATCGCACCCATCCATAGCAGAACGCCACCTACGGCGCTCTGTGCTGCCTGCCAGGCCCCAACAAAATCCCCTTGTAGTAGCGCCACAACCGCCGTCGTCACCCCCTCGACCACCGTCGCAATCGCGCCAATCGTAGCCGCCAGCACATCCAGCGCCACACCAATCGTATCGGGCAACACCGCAAACGCCGCCGCCAAATAATTGATTGCCGCCACCGCCACTACCCCCAGCGTACCGGCAATCAGCATTCCCAACTGCGCAAGGATAGGTGCCACCGCCGCCCACAATTGCCCAAAGGCTTCCCCCAACGCACTCAGGCGCGGCCCCAAGCCGGCAAAGCCCTGAATCATCGCGCCGACTGCCGCGGCAACCTGCAAACGCAACGCTTCGAGTATTGGCGAGATTACGGACCATAGATCCATGAAGCCGGATACAATCCCCCGCAATCCAGTCGGCAGCAAACCCAACGCCTCGTTTGCCTCAATGGAGGTCAACCCGGCATCCTGTACAGCGGCGATAAAATTACTCAATCCGCCCCAGGCTGACAATGCCCACCCGGCAATCGGCTGTAGTGCCGCTGGCAGTAGCCCCAATGCCTCGCCGGCCTCTATTGATAGCGGCCCGGCATCAGCTACGGCGGCGATCAAATTGTGAAACGCGCCAATTGTGCTATCGATAGTGCGCGCTATTGGCTGCAACGCCGTCTGTAGTAGAGACAGGCTCTCTTGTGTCTCTATCGAGCCAAAGCCGGCGTCGCGCACGGACAAGGCATAATTATAGAATCCGTCGATTACCTGCCCGATGGGCGCGACCACCCGTTGTAGTGCAGTCGGCAACAACCCAATCGCCTCCTGCGCCTCAATCGATCCCGCCCCCGCATCCAGTACCGCACCCACGTAGTTCGCTAGATTGCTTGTGATCGTCCGAATTCCCATGAAGTCACTGGCGAACGCCGCCGCCAATCCCGCCACGGCCACCACCACCAGTCCCACCGGACTCAATAGCGCCCCCATCACCGCGCCCAGCCCACTCAGCGCCAACGCCACCGGCCCCGCTGCCGCCAGCACCCCGGCAAAGGCCAACGCCGCGTTGATCACCGGCTGCGGCAACTCCGTAAAGCTGCTCATCAAATCAGCCACCTGCCGGATCGTATTGCCGAGAAAATCCAGAAACGGCTTGGCAACTGCAATCATGAGCGAATCTAGCGACCCTTTGAAGTATTCAACCGCGCCGGCCAACCCCTTCATGCGCGCATTCGCCACGCTTTGCGCGCTGCCGGCCTTATTCACCGCGCCGGTCATCTTTGCAAACTCGTCCGATCCTTCCGCAATGAGGATATTCGCCGCCCGAATCGCATCCGCTCCAAAAACCGTTGTCAACGCCTGGTTCCGTTGCTCATCGGTCAGCGCGCTTGTCGATCTGACCAACTGCCCCAAGATGTCGTCAAACTGGCGCATGGAGCCATCGGCGTTATAGACCTGTAGCCCCAAACCTTCCATTACCGCCGCGGCCTTGTCAGTCGGCGCGGTCAGCCGCATGAGCATCGTCTTCATGCTCGTGCCGGCGTCGCTCCCCTTTAGCCCATTATTGCCCAAAATCGCAATCGCCGCCGCCAACTGGTCAACCGGCTGCTTATTACTGGCGAACACGCTGCCGGCCATCTGGAACGAATAGGCCATATCCGTCACTTCGACGGAGGATGAATTCGCCGCCGCCGCCAGCAGATTCGCCACATAACCCGCCTGCTCCGCCGGCAAGTTGAACGCGTTGAGGACATTCGAGGAAATCTCCGCCGCCTGCGCCACGCCCAGCCCGCCCGCCGCCGCCAGATCCAGCGTGCCGGCAATCGCCGTCATGGACTCTTCTGCCGTCATCCCAGCTTTAGCCAGTTCCAACATCCCTTGCGCCGCCTCGCCCGCCGAGAAGGAGGTCTGTGCGCCCAACTGCAACGCCGTCGCCTCCATACTCTGCATCTGCGCGCCCGTCGCGCCGGCGATCACCTCCACCTGATTCATCGCCTGCTCAAAGCCCGCCGCCGATTGCAGGGCCGCGCCAGCAATGCCAACCAACGGCGCCGTCACCGCCAGGCTCATCGTGCGCCCCACGTTCGCCAACTGCTGCCCCAGCGACTGAATATTGCGCTGCGCCTGATCAACCCCAATAATAATCTCGCCGTAAGCCGATCCCAACGCAATACTCATCCGCTCACATCCATCCTATAACTCGTATTCGTCCCATCCGGCCCCTGAGCTTGTCGAAGGGCTACCAAATCCCATCCGCCGGAATCGTCATCTTTGTAATCTCCGCCCCCGTCGCTGCTGCGCTCTGGTACGCGTTCGCCTTGCCACCGCGCAGCACGCCCCCGGCACTGGTCGCATCATCCAGCAGATCCTCGATATGGTGCTTGGGCCGATTCTGCCTATCTCGCTCCTGCAACTTCTCTTCCGCCCAGCGCCCCACCTCCAAGCACGCCAGATCCAACTGGTACGCCTCCCAACTTGCCGGCATTAGCCCCAAAAAACTAGAGGGCCTTCCCCCGTATGCCGAGGCTAGGCAATGCAACTTCCACAAATTCTCCCGTCTCCCGACGAAAGAGCGCTAATTGCTTCCCACCATCATTGGCCCAGGCGAAGATCGCCTGCCGGTCAAAAAACGGCAATTCGCTCGCTTCCAGTCCCACCGGCTCCACCAGCGCGGCCGCCACCACCACGTTTATTAGCGCCCCCATGCGCGTCATATCGTCAGCGGTCATGCCCCGTTCGGCCACCTTGGTCAACTCCGGCAACATCGGCTTCAGCGTCTCTGGGATCTGCCCCTGCTCCGCCAAATCCATCATACTCACCTTGCGCAAGCGCACTTCCAACCCACTGGGCAACACCGCCTGCTCTCCCTGCGCCCGCTGGGCGCGCCACTCCTGCAAATCCATCCCATTCATTCTAGGTATCTCCTATCAGAAATCAAAGGGGACTAGCTCCCCGTTAACTGTAAAATCCTTGAATTGAACCTCCGGCGCCAATGCCGTTACCCCACAGATCGGATTATAGATAATGGCCTCATCTGCTATGATCACGTCGGTTCCCGCCTGAGTGCCGTTGTACCATAGCTGAAACGTGGTGAGCGATGGCCGGCGGATCTCCAAGATGCCATCCCCAACAAAAGGTAAGTCAATTTGAATCAGGTTATTCCACACGCCATTGACATATTTGACCAGCCGCAACCGGTGCGAGTCTCGTGCGGATCGCTCAACGGCCACGTAATTTGACGGGGAGGACGTATTATCCGCGCAGATAATCAGCCCGGATTCGTGTCCGTCCGGGGCGAGCCGAATTTTCGCGGATACGCTTGTCAATGGCGTGTCCCAATGCAGCAAGGCGAACATCTCGGCGTAGGAAATTGCTTTCAACAAAATGTTGTCAACCGTGCCGGAAAAGTTGGCACCCTGTACCCCAACAGAGGATGCGCCGTTCGATCTGTTGTCCGTCATCACATGCGTCTTCGCCGTACTTAGCGCAAGCCCCCCGGCCCCTCCGGGTATCGGACTCAGCGATCCTCCGGTGATAGTGAGGATCTCGAATTGGAGCCGTAGCCCGCCCGATACGCTCTCTATAGACTGCGTCAAACTCTCGCTAGACGCCACCGCCGTTGCCTTGCCGCCCGAAATCGTCCAGCCTGCACCCTTCGTCCAGATCGTATCCGTGTCGAAGCCGCCATTGATCACCAATTCCGCCCCCAGATTTGGCGTATTGTAGGCATACCCTTCGGCGTTAATCGCCCACGTCCCCGGCGCGCTCGCCCAGATCGAATACGGCGACCGGCCCACTATGGACGGCACACCGGTAGCAATCGCCGCCGCCGTCTCATTCTGCGCAAACTGATAGATGCCAGTCCCGTCATCGATGGCCGTTCCAGTGCAGGATGTAACAAAAAAGCCCCCGCCGGCAAACTCCCCGCTGATCTCGCTCAACTTGCATTTAAATAGCTTGACATGAATATCGTCGCCCGCATCCCCCATGCTCCGGCCATAGATCGTGAAGTAGGGAAATGCCTGGCCTCCACTGGCATTCATCCGCAGTCGCCGATTGTTGCCAGAGCCGATCTGCGTCGCCGCGCGCCCGGTCATCACCGCCAGCGCTTCAAGGGAGATGCCGCCAGCCTCCAACTCCCACTCCACCGCCTCGCTAAAGCCTACCAGGGCTGCCAACTTGTCATCGCCCTGCAATTCCTCGCTCCGTATGTTCTCGGCAAATCCCAGTTTCTGCGCTGCCGGCAACGTCACCACCGTCGTGCCACGCACAACCTTCACTTCTCGCAAGCCATACGGTTTATCGCCAAATCCTGCCATGATTACCCCTGCTGCACCAAGCAATAGCGGCGCCGGCCCCCACGCTCCTTGTACTCAGCCAGCACCCCAGCCGCCACCAGCGCCGCCACCGTATCCGACCGCAACCCCTTGCCCCAGGCTGCCGCCGTGGCTGGCTCCCCAAAGGCAAAGCCAGTCACCGGCAACCCCACAATATGATCACCCTGCTCCCGCAACAGCCGTGCCAGTCGCCCCTGCGCCGGCGTCAGCGCCCTATTGCTCCCATTACTCATATTACGAGGAAGGCAACGCCGCCGCCGTCTCATTCTGCACGAACTGATAAATGCCGTTGGCCGTCCCGTCATCAATGGCAATCCCAGAGCAAGACGTAATGAAAAAGCCGCCTTCCCCGAACTCCCCACTGATCTCGCTCAACTTGCACTTAAACAGCTTGACATGAATGTCGTCGGTTCCCAGGTCGCCCACCGACTTCCCGTATATTTTAAAATACGGGAATGCCTGACTCCCGGCCCCCGTCATCGTCACGGTTCGGTTGGGCGTTGTCCCCGCCGCCGTTGCCGTCCGCCCGGTCATCACCGCCAGCGCTTCAAGGGAGATGCCGCCAGCCTCCAACTCCCACTCTACGGCCTCGCTAAAACCCACCAGGGCGACCAACTTGTCATCCCCGCGCAATTCCTCGCTCTTAATCCGCTCAGAAAAACTGAGCTTCTGCGCTGCCGGCAATGTCACCACCGTCGTGCCACGCACAACCTTCACTTCTCGCAAGCCATACGGTTTATCGCCAAACCCTGCCATACAATCCTCCTACAATCCAACCCTATCCATAAATCCTATACAATCCCAGTAGTCCTATATTGCCACCACAAACTCACCATCCGCCAATCGACTTCGGAAACTCCGAAGAGGGCGTATCACTCCCCTTTATCCCATTCATCCCATCCGCCATCAACCCCTCCGCATCACCGTCGCCACATACCTCGACACAATCAACGAACACCCCAGCGCCTGATCTTCTACGCCCAACAAATCGTTGGCATGAATAAGTTCATACACGCTGCCCGATCCCGTCGAAGGCAATGACTGTTTTTGCAGCAGCGCAAAGCACCGCCGCCGCGCTGCCTCTATCGCGTCATAGCCAAACCGCTGATAAAGGTACAGCACCACATACAGCCTACCACCGTATGCGTGCGGCCCCCACGGCGTCGCCGTCTCTGGCTTCACCAGCACGCAGGGCCGGATCTCCCGATTGCTATCAAAGGCCCCCGGCGTCACCTGCTGGCTAATCCGCCCCACGGCGTCCCCATTGTGGACGCCGCCGGCAAGCAAGCCAGTCAGCTGACTATCCGCGCCCAGGAGCGCACAAAGTTCGGTAATCATGCAAAGATTTCGTCCAACATAGCCTTTAGTTCAGGTAGATGGGCTTCCAGGGTCGGCATAATCACCTGGTGCCGGCCACCATTCGCCAATTCCAACCACACGCCATAATCCAACACAGCGCTATGACTCAAATAGATCGTCACGATCCCCCGCGCCAAATCCTGTTCCGCCGTGCCAAACAGCCCGGAGCGCGCATTGCCCGTGCGGTCCGTCCACGGCGCGTTCTGCTTGGCGCTATTCTGCATAATCGTTGCCAGCCGCCCCGCCACCGCCGTCACCGCCACCAACACCCGCGCCCCATACTGATCAATCGCCTTGGCTAAGTTGGCTGGCGGCGTCACCCACCGAATCCCCGTCTTTGCGGCCATCAATCCCATCCATCCTACAAATCCCTTAGGACTAACTAATCTGCATCGCCTCCGCCGTCGTCGCCGCCCGCCGGTTCGGGCGCACCGCCACCACCTCATACAGCAACCCGTTGGCATTAAACCGATCCCCCGGCTGAATATCCAACGCGGTGGTTCCCAGCACCAGCACCCCACCGGCCACCCGCTCCGCGCCATTCGTTGCCGCCGGCCTCGCCCCACCACGCTGCGCAATCCGCACCGTCTGCACCGGCAACACCGCATTCCCGCGCCGAATCGCCACCGGCGTCGCATTGTCATCACGCACGGCCTGTAAATCTGCCCGCGCTCGTTCCCAATCCATCAACACGGCGACCGGCCCTTCAGCCCGCTGATCGCCCGCTGATACTGCGCCAGCAATCCCTCAGCCGTCTCTCGCAGCCCCTTGGCCTGGCCGGATTTATCGACCGACTCGTCACCAATCGAATATTTCCAGCTATCCGCCGCCGTCGTCGCCGCCTGCGCCATGAGCGCCAGATACTGGCCGTACAGCAACGCGATCCGCGCCGCATTCTCATTCAGCCGTGGGTAGCACTCCACTTCATCCAGCACATGCCCCGCCGCATACCGAATCGACCGCGTCAGGCTATGGGCCGGCGTCGGATAGAACGTAATCTCCCCCCCGCCAATCTCATAAATCTCATCAATCCCATAGCCCGCATACCCACTTAGAGGAACCAGCCCCGCCGCCGTCACCAGCGTATCGCCAGTCATCACCAGGTCGGCCACACTCGGCAACTCAATCACAAACAGAAAATCATCCGGCAGCGCATAACTCGCCACACCCGGCTCAATCGCCAACGCCGCCGTGCGCACCGCCGGCACATCCCATCCAAGCTGCGCCACCGCATCCTGCGCCAACTGGTTATAGTCCGCCGGCACCCCACTCCGCGCCGGCACCGCCACCTGCAACCGCGCCGCCAACGTCGCAAGACTTACGCTCACGCCGCCTTCTTTCTGGTGGAAGCGGCGCTAGTCGCCGGCTGCTCACCGGCCCCTGAGCCTGCCGAAGGGGTCGCCGGCTGCTCACCGGCTGCATTTATCCCATTAACCCCATTCATCCCATCGGATCTCCCATCATCCACAGAATCTTCCCCATCCACCACAAACTTCCCCCGGCCCACCGCCCCCGCCGCCG
>JACCDR011992831.1_pt1 | contig 42482 bp, 23 predicted proteins | sample 7446431 | NCBI WGS metagenome assembly JACCDR01 (sample SAMN15323443, study PRJNA562643) | freshwater metagenome | isolation source: river surface water | place: USA:Blue River Watershed | collected 2017-08-17
ATTCTGGATCATGGAAGTCTGATACATCCACATTCGTTGCCTTTGCAAGTTTCTTCAAAGCAGGTTTGTCTGCAGTAGTGATAATCCCTTCACGTACCATATTAGCAAACACATCTGAGATATTATCGTTGTCTGTAATAGACTTAATCTTGTACAACGCATAATATCTGTCAGTGAGAGCAATGTTATTGAGATCTGGACGAAGACTCTTAGATGAAGATGCTGCATTGTACTCAACTATTCCATTTACTTCCGCGAAGTAGCAATTGATATATTGTTGGCAAAATGGACGAGTATGATCATTGAACGTATTATCAGAATCCAAGATACATTTAAGTGTCTGCTCACTTAATTGAGTCCCTTCGTCATCAATGAGTTTATCCATGTGAACGCGATACAGTTGAATGTTAAGAACACTAAATGTTCTTGTTGCATAGTTAAATACATCAAGAACGTGATCAGCATCATCCAAATGTAAAGTAAATGACTTAGTCTTATCAGTGTAAGAACATTTCTTAATGTAATCATGAACAAGATCTACTTCCTTGATAGAATTCAACTCAGTGTTGATCTCACTAGATACCAACCGTAAAGCTTGTGGCTTTATCATAGTCATATTTCCATGACGTCTCTTCAGCTCATTAATTCGAATAGGAACACGTTGGAAGTTAGTACAACAGAAGTAAATGATCATCTTATCGTTCTTGTAAAACCCGACTGAGAACGAGATCTTCAATTTGAGTAATGCCTGATTAACAGTGTTTTGAGAAAGCAAGTTCTCAAACTGAGTACGAATGGTTCCATATCCAGTAAGCATGGGAAGTACGGCACCAGCCATTCCGATAATACAATCAATTGCAAGGTCAAGCTTACTCTGAACTATATCGAGCTTGATATTAGTGTCTTGAGTATGCGATATCAAAGATGTGGTCATTGCTTTGAGCTCAGCAATTTCAGTACTCTGGATAGTAATCATCTTACTTTGAGATTTGTTCTCTTGAAGAACTTCATCCATCTTCTTAGATTGTTCGTCCATCTTTGTGAGTAATGACTTGTTCTCATTAGTCAGATGGGCATTATTGGATGCTTCCACTGCAGTCTCATATTTACTATAGTACAGAATGACTTTCTGTAAGAACTGAAAGTACTTAGCATATTTGATGGGATCTACCAACTGATCTGAACGCCGCTGTGCTCGTTGTAAAGCAGTGAAGAAGGATTCTGGTGTTAACATGTAAACATGCTTAACTGAAGTTCCACCTTGAGGTCTAGCTGCTGGATGTCCAGCAGCTCAAAATCTTCATTTTCTACGAGACCAAGACTCATTAAACGATCCTTGATGTTACTACTACGAGCACTAGTAACAACTCCAAACTCAACCAATTTCTGATGCGGAATGATAAATTTACCTTCATTCTCCATAGAAGCATACTCCATGAATTCATCCATGAAGGAAATGTCTTGATCTGGATAGAAACGCTGTTGCATCTCAATCACAAAGTCTCTGAGTAGAATGGCTTTGTTAAGAACCACTAATTCATTGATGTAAGCAGTAATAATAGAAATGTCCAACATATTCACTTAAGACGTTAATAAAGGGTTAAAGGCAGGTTATACAAGGGCTGATTAGCTAGCCAGACTATATCTAGTTATATTATCATCAATTTTACGCTTTCTTTACAGGAGAGCTATTATCCATTGCATTTAATTGATAATATAAAAAAATGTAAATATTTAAACGTCGTTGTGCTCGTTGTAAAGCAGTAAAGAAGGATTCTGGTGTTAACTAACATGTAGATATGCTTAATCACAGTTCCACCTTCATCTTCTACAAGTCCAATGCTCGTTAAACGGTCCTTGATTGCACTGCTACGAGTACTCGTAGCAACTCCAAACTCAACCAACTTCTGATATTAGAATGAAATATAAAAAAATGAAACTGATAGTTTTATGAAGATTCATAAAACTTCTTGACAATGGGACTACATACGATGAGGCGTCTATGTAGATTTTTGACGATAAGTCCTTCGAGATCCTTGGCACGCGAGATACCAACATAAAGTTGTCCAGATGCAAATACCTTCTTACAATCTATTTCTAGTAATGGGATCGTAGATCCTTGTGCCTTGTGTATAGAGATTGCATATGCAATTCTGATAGGCATGTACTGAAATAGATCTTTTGCAGCAAATACATCATCGCAATCAGGGCTCTTAAATCCAATATATGGGATTTCTGCAGGATTTCCATTTGGAAGCATTAGAATAACCGAGTCTTTGCAAAGTCGTGTGATTACACCAATCGTTCCATTAACCAGCACTTTCGAAATATTGAATGTAAGCATGACTTGTGCTCCAACTGCTAAATGTACTGATGTTGGCACTGCATACATCTTGCATAGTTTATCCGTCGTAGATTGACATTCGTTGGATCTGACTTTATATTCCACGGTTGTTTGATTAGAGTCGTTGCATAGACGTTCCATTTCCTTTTGATTAATGAAATCTACTTCTGCATTTGTCGAACGCAATCTCGTTGGTTTGATACCGTTAGAATGTTCTTCGCTGATGCTAGTGCAATTCTGCAAAACTAGAAAGTCGTCATTGGTGATCTTGCCTACTCTGAGATTGTCAAGTATATGCTGAAACACTGGGTCAGCTTGTCTAAAGCACTTAGTAAGTTTACATATCATAACATCAGCATCCTTGAATGCCTTGGCTTGAAATGCGAATATATCATTGATAGGCGGAATCTGCGCAAAGTCACCTACAAAGATGACTTGTACGCCACCGAACGGTTCATCTACCTGTTTGATAAGCGATAGGTACTCAGAGATCTTATTTAGAAATTTACCTCCTACCATACTAATCTCATCAATGATAATACATTCCATCGCATCCAAAGTACTTAATGCAGCTCTGTTTCTTCTGGACATAAGATTGGAATACCATTTAGTAGCAGCTCCGTTTCCTAATCCAATACTTAGCAATGAATGTAATGTTCGTGCCTTAATTAGCGAAGCCGCACGTCCAGTCGATGCACATAACTGCACAATCGATTCCCCAGCCATATTAGCGGTCGTCTTCCTTGATGGCTTTACGCATGCCTTGAATAGCTTGATCGTTGTCTCCAGTGTTGCGGATTTTCCATAGCCAGCAGGAGCGAGCAGTGCAATATTCCTACCATCAATAACAGCGCTCTCCATGAATTTGATCTGCTCTTCGGAGAATTTTATGTTAGATGATCTGATGATACTTTCGAACTTCTCCTTATCGACACCGCGTCGTTTACACTCATCCAGTTTAGAATCCGATACTTGATATTTAATGGACGCATCTGATATATCAGATGTATCATCCGAATCCTCATCATATTTTATATTATCACGCGCAACGGCATGTGCAAGTTCTTCTAGTTCCAAGAACGCCTTCGTAGTAGGAATGGTCGATAGTGGAGTTGTGTCTGAATATGCTTTATACAGAGCATCAATGATAACTCCTTTTAGATCATCCAGCTTAACGTCGAGATCTCTCGCGATATCGCTGAGACGGTCATTAGCGACGATACGGCCTATAATGGTAGAAGTTTGCATTGCTGATCAATATACTATCTATGATTGCTGTCAATTTTGATCCAACCATCCATCAAACCTTAAATAAGTAAGAATCATGCAGTTGATATTGTACGTAGTTTGCTTTATTTACTATATGAATCTATTTACAAAAGGCTTTATTATACTGATAATATCAGCATGCATACATTTACTAAGCGTCTCTATCGAATGCTGATCTAGCAGTATCCTTTTGATATTCTCATTTGGTTTTAGTTTATGCTTGAGCGCTCTAATGATTTCGATGGTGATATATGGATTGATACTGAGAAAATAAAAATTTATATTATCTTCAAAGTCCTTAATTAGTTGCAATGATAATAGTTGCATCCAGCAGATTGATTTCCATAATAGTCTATCCGCATATTTGTATATGAAGGCTTCCGACATAAACTGCGTTTGGCTAACCATAGCCCAGTTTATCTTATGTTTAAATCTATCCATGAATTCTTCGGATAATCTCTGGCGTGTACATATCCAATCCCAATTAAGATAACTCGCGAACTCTTCTATGAATTGTTCACTTAGTCGTTGATTACTGCTAATGAATTTCCAGTTTACGGAATCCTTAAATTCTCTAATGAAACTTTCCGATAACGACTGTCGTGCTGATATAAACCCCCAGTCGACACGATCAGAGAACCGTCTAATAAAGTCCTCGCTTAGCGTTTGATATTTACTGATGGAGTACCAAACGACATTATCTTTGAAACATTCTATAAATTCCTCGCTTAATGTCTGATACTGGCTAATTATGCGCCAGTTCATCATATGCATGTTCTCTATAATGAATTCTTCTGATAACGTATGTTTCATGGCAAGCATATCGAATTTTATGAAATTATGAAACTTGTAGCAGAATTGCTGAGTTGGTACAAATCGTTTACTTAATGCTAACCAGTCTATATCAAACTTGAATTCTGCTATAAAGTCCTCGCTTAATGTCTGATATCGTGTTATGCTCGGCCAATGGACATTGCTATGGAATTCTCTAATAAATGATTCTGGTAAATGTGGGTACTTACTGAGTGCCATCCATTGATTTTCTGTAAGATTATGCAATTTATCAAATGCGCCCTCCTGATAAAGTATTATCCCAATATCGTTGTTATGTACTGTCATTGAATGTTATATACATCCGCAAAAAAATCAAAGCCAGCTTTCTAAGCCTCGATGCCAAGCCAACTCATAACGGAGGTAAATATGATGCTCATATCCGCCAATTTTGTCTTGCTCATGATTGTCTTCACGTGGTTGTTGTAAAGAATGTGTTTGATATTGGCATTCGGCTTTCTGATCCACTTGCGGAATGCTCTAATGGTTTTGACGTGTATATGCTTGTTATTGACATGTACTTTGAACGCGACTCTATTCAAGTACGTTTGCGCAATCTCGAATGGTACAGTCTGATACAGCCATATATATTGCTTATGAAACCTATATTCCGATCCAGGGTCTGTGTTTGTTAAACACATGACTATGAACTCAGAGCTGAGCTTTTGGCATACCAAAATGCCGCGTAATGATAGTTTATCGATATTTCGCTCAATGAACTCCATTGATATGGTTTGATAGAAGGGGATGCGGTCAAATCCATCATAGTTATCAAACTCTTGCATGAGATCTTCCGATAAGGTTTTGTATTGCAAGAGTATAGGCCATTGAACATACTCATGATACTTGCGAATGAATTCTTCTGACATATTCTGATATCTAGAAGCCAGTTCCCAATTGATACTATCCTTAAACTCTACCATGAATGCCTCCGAAAGCTGTTGGTGTATGCAAATAGCATCCCATTCTACGGAGTTTCTGAATTTGCGAATGAATCTTTCTGGTAGTTTCTGATATATGCTTATCTTAACCCAATGCACCCTGTCTGCAAATCGTTCAATGAATGCTTCCGACATAGGAATGAATATGCTAACACAACGCCAGTCGATATCTTCCTTGTATTCCTCCACGAAGTTTTCTGATAATGTCATTCGTTTCATGATGCTTCCCCATATTTGATGCACATTGTCATAATCATCGGTGCGTATGGTTGTATGGCATCGACTGCAAATATCTAGTATATCATCAATATGATCACGTAAATACTCTTCGGTTATATCCTGGTACATGATGACATACTTAATCCTCTGCTTTGTACTGAAGCACGTATCTATCACTTCTTGCGATAGCACTCTGTATTTACATATGTTTCCTGGAGAGAACTTCTTTGAATGCGCAATTATCGTGGAGTCTTGTAAGTTTGGATTTCTCACAAGTAGCTTCCATACAATAAGTTCATAGTACTTGTTAACAAACTCATCATCAACAGATACGTAGTATTTGCTGATTACTTCCCATTTGAACATGATGCCATATTTATCGTATAGTTGGTCGAACATAGATGGGTCTTTCCATAAATCATATATGCTTTCGTTCTTAAACAAGGCATCGAAATCTATGAACATATTGTATTTCTCTATGAACTCCATCGTTATATTCTCATTCTCACGTGATAACTCAGTCCAGTTCAACATGTACTTGAACTTATCGATTGTGTCGTAGTCAAGAGATATATGCTTCCACTTGATAATTATGCCATTTTTGCTGGCAACTACAACAGTCGGTTTAAGTACGAGAGACATGGTGATAATATTTATCTATAAATTTCATCAATTTTAGTACCAATGCGCATTAGTATGATAAAAAAATAGCCCGACTTGCTCATTAGATGTCATATCCATGATCGTCTACTTCTTCGCTACCTTTTTCGCCGGCTTCTTCACGACCTTTTTCGCCGGCTTCTTCGTCGGCTTCTTCGCGGTGCTATGATCAACTTCCTGTTTTTCCAATTCAGTGATGACTGCATCGATATCCGTAATCCACATCTGCTGTGGCGTTAATTTCTCGAGTTCGTCTATCTCTTCTTGCTTTGCGATGACCAATGCATTCATCTTCTCCATATTTTCGTTAGTGAATGCCCTATAGTTCATCGCTACAAGATATGCATATAGATCGAAATCTGTTCCTGTTGCTCGCGGATCTTCGTCGAAGTCTTTCTTAAGCACTTTGAGTAATGATGCGTCTGACATTGATCGCATGGCGATCTTTCCAGTCTTAACAAACTTGATGAACTTGCTCTTGTTTGTAAGAATGATCATTTCATACTTTAGTTGGTCTATCATTGCTTTCTTGCGATCGCCATACAATCCTAGCCGAATATCATAGTAGTATGAGATGATATCATACACAGTCTCGAAGTACTGCAGTTTACCTTCGATGTTGAACATGTACATATTAGTCTCGCTAAGCTTCGATGATAGATTGAACATCTTCACAATCTTCTCTTCACTTAACGATCTGTACTGTGAATATTCGGTCTTCTTGAAAATTAGTCTGATGTCGACAGTGATGTCGTCGTGCGCATACACAACATCTTGCAGTGGGGACGTCTTTATCGATAACATCTTTTCGCAGAATGCCTTATAATTGTCAGTCCATACGTTGATCGGCAGATCTGTAATGCGCAGCATTCGCTCTTTATCTACGAACTCCCATACTGCATATGTCATATACTTACGTTCGGCGATACGTTCTATACGGCCAGTAAACCCACGATACCATGGCATGAGTTCTTTCGGTGTGTAGCCCTGTAGTAGCATCTTAATATATTCTGCGATATCTTGGGGTTTGTACTTTAGTACAAGAGTGGAAAATCCAGTGCCGATGCCCTGCGCGCCGTTGATTAGAATCATTGGTAATACTGGTGCGTAATATTCTGGTTCTATCTTCATACCATCGCTCTCCTTATGTTTGATCAGGCATGCGTCTTGCTTATCAAACAATCTGAGCGATACAGGATTGAGTTGTGTGAATATATATCTCGGGGATGCGGCATCTTTACCTCCAGATAGTCTCGATCCAAATCCTCCATGCGGCTCTAGCAGATTGATATTATTAGATCCTACATAATCCTGTGCCATTCCGATCACTGCCCCGCACAGAGATGTTTCTCCGTGATGATAGTCGGTCTGTTCTGCCACCTTGGGAGCCAACTGCCCAACTTTGAGTTCGTCCTTGGATATGTACTTGATTGCGATATACATGATCTTTCTTTGGGATACCTTCAATCCATCCATAACATTAGGGATGGATCTCTCGCAGTCGTATGTACTGAAATGAATCAACTCGTGGTTGATAAAGTCACTAACATCACATTCTCTCTTACTACGGTCCATGCAGCTGGAAGGATCATACCTGTTGATAAGCCAGTCCTTGCGATCATCCGCTCGCTTACTATTAAATGCGAGGGATACATGCTCATCACACTGTTCGTCTCGTTGAAACGCGATAAGCTTATCATCTATGTTTTCTAGCGCCTCGCATGCATCATCTCGTGTGGATGTCCCAAGTCCTTTGAAGTACTTGGTTTTGTACTTTCCGGTAGCCTTGGCAACCCATTCTTCATAATCAAACAACGTGTAGAATGGAATTGTGATCTTCCCCGTAGACACCTTTACGATTGGCGTTATGCAGTAATTCACAAATCCACGTCCGATTAACGCAGGCCAGAAATGATGTATGAAGTTGATAATCAATGCGCTGATGTGGATACCATCGTAATCTGAATCGCATAATGCAACGATACCTCCGTACCGCAAGTCTTTAACATCCTTATCATTTTCGTATGTGACGCCATGCTTGAGTCCTATGATCTTGAGAATGTTCTTTATTTCGTTGTTTCCGGATATCTTAGACACGGACGCGTCTCTAACATTGAGTAGCTTTCCGCGTAAAGGAAATACTCCGAACCTATCTCTGCCAAGTACCTTAAGAGCGCTCATCACGAATGTCTTCGCAGAAAGTCCTTCGCATAAAATCAACCGTGTCTCCATATTTTGCTTACGAGCGGCCCAATTAGCATCCTCTAGTTCTTCGATATCGCATATGCGCGTCGTCTTGGTACCATTCGTCTTCTCTAGCTCCTTCATCTGCTTTGCATTCGATACGAGTGTCATAGCGGAGAAGATACTCGATTTGAGCAGTTTTTTTCTGAATGTTTCAGACATAACATATTCGCTTCCGTAAGAACTACGTGGTGTTATGAGGCATTCCTTCGTTTGTGAGTTAAACGTAGGATTCACTATAACGGATCGAATGAATAAGAACATCTTATTCTTAACATCAGATGGCTTTACGATAATCTTCTTGGTAGCTAGTTTCGCTATAATCTCCTTTGCGAGCATGCCACTGATGTAATCAACGTGCGTGCCGCCTAGATTTGTATGAATACCATTAACAAACGAAGCATGCTGAAAGCCATTTTCTGACAATACCACTCCAACCATCCATCTATCTGCAATGTCTATGATAGGTTTCTCGCACTGCGGATGATGATACAGCTGAATATACATTTCCGGTTTCTTGATAGTGATTTCTTCATCATTGAAGTACGTGCGTACATTCGATGCAGAAGCAAATCCAATATCAATGAGTCGCTTCTTGAGAAGACACATGAAGTCCTCCGTCAGCTCTGTCATCCCAAATCTTGCTAGATCTGGAATAAATGTAATCATCGTATAAGGTTTCTTTCGACATGCCTTGATTATTGGGTCGTGCTTGACGTTCATGTTGTTTTCCCACGTTTGCGTGTATTTTTTCTTGGTTGTAGCGTCAACAGTTTCCAGAGTAAAGGATTCGGAATATAGCACGCATAAGGTTGCTCCCATCCCATTCTGACCCCCAGTGGTTCGTTCTTCTGATTCATCGAAGTTGCTACCGCTGCGTAGCATCCCGAACAGTATTTCTGGAATATAAACTCCTAGTTCTTTCTTCTTGACAATAGGAATTCCAGATCCATTATTGTATATGGCGATCATATTAGATTCCAGATCTACCCACACGCGAATCTCGTTGCAGGTAGCATCGCGAATCGTATGATCAAATGCATTAAGCAGGATTTCCTCAAATATACGCGTAATCCCAGGATTGTACATTATAGATTTTTTAATGATCATCGAAGATTCTGTATCTGCTATGAACATGTCAGCAGCATCGCTAGTAACAGATCCTATGTACATACCTGACCGCAGCAGCGCATGCTCCGTGTCCGTGAGTACTTGGTAATTATCGGCGATAGACATTATCTTCAATTGATATACTAATTGTTATTTTTGTCAATTTTACGTGGATATCCATATGCATTCAATATATCGCACTGTGTGAAAAAAAGATGCTTAGTTGAACCACTTGTAATGACAGAACATGCAAGTGATGATGAGAGTTGTGGGTTCGTCGAGCGATCGCATCTGCTTGCTTTGAATGGTCGTCTCGCGATGTCCACACTTATGACAACGATACAATGACGATGTCTTCAACGTGACATGCTGATTAAGCCTCGTGTTTAAATTCTCGAGCAGCTGCTCGTTCTTGACTGGGCATAGATCTTTATTCTCAAGCTTTGCAACTGTTGTTGGATCTATGGTTCCGCCCAGCAATCCCATCGCAAGATAATCATCTCCTACTTCGGAATCTAGATCTATATTCTTCGTTATACGCATCACTTGTGTACGATAGAGATGCTCAAACGCTTGTGATGAGAAATCCGCATGTAGCAATTCTTGTTCTGCGATATCTACCGCATTGTCATAGCAAGACTTCTCTATCGCAACGATCATACTTTCGTAATCGCAGATATCCTCATCCATCATGTACTTCTCTAAGAGAGATGCAATCAGAATAATATATCCACGCCTAAGCTTGTTATATCGATCATCTTCATATACAGAAATAGGCAAAATGAACTTGGTTAGCGAATCCATGGTATTCTATATTTATTATGAGCATTGTCAATTTTATAAAAAAACATGCATGGTAGCAATCCCATCATGCTACGATCTTGGAGCCCATCATGGCAACCAATCTTAGAACGGCATATCCATCTCCTTCATCATCTGCGAAATCTGGATTTTGGTGAAATTAGCCAAGATCAATTCCGTATTGATCATCGTGGACATATCCATCAAGGCTTCTTTGCAAATGTTGAGCATTTCGACAACATCGTCTCCCTTGATGCTCATGATTTCATCCACAAGGACCATGTACTTCGTCCCGGTTTTATCAATTCGTTTGATCGTGTCGATGAAATTATCAATGTGCATATTCATTATGATGGACAAATAGTCCAACCCATTGACGATGCTAACTAAACGACAGTTCATAACTGCAAGGCTCTTTTTGATGGATTTTGGATCATTTATCTTCTTCGATCGCAGCAGCTTCATCATCTGCTGCGACTGTTTCTTGAGTGTTTTGCCATTCATCAGAAACATCATGAATCGGCGCTTGTTCTCATTCACAATGCCACGAGCACTCATACGCTTACCGTTCACAGTAAATGAAATGTGCATAACCATTGGTGTGATTTTGCCAAGTTTATACTTTATATCCAACCCCCTCTATTTTATGCTCAATTAATTTATCCTCCATCTACTTAAGCAGCTTCTTGACGATCTCCTCCAGTTGGGCTATACGGCCTTCAAGCTCAGCTATGCGTTCATCCTTATCCTTCAGTTCTTCGAATATTTCCTTCTGATTTAATGCAAGCATAGGAATGATCTTACCAGGGCTAAACACAAACTTGGCATCTTTAGGACTTATAAATCCATCATCATCAATACATTCAACCATTCCATTACTTGGAGTGATAGTCACTAGATCTGTGAACCCCTTTTTGTAGATATCTTGCGCGATATAGCCATAATCTATAATCTTATCTCCAGTACGCCAGTTAAACTTGACTGGTGTTGTAGTCATGATGAAACGTTTGCTAAAGTCTGGAGTAAGCTCTATGATATTCTCCTTAAGCCGGCGATCGGAAGTAATTTCAAGTTCACCAGTACAAAGAATGCGCCCGTCTGTACGCATCGAATAATTTGCGGACGCCGCAGCACCAGCCTCCACGAGCCCATGTGCATTGTTCGAATTGGCATATGCGAATGCGCCAGCGAATTGATAAGATACATACCCAACTTCAACTGGCAAAGCATCACTTGCGGGAGTACCAATACGTAGACTTGTGGTGCCGACTTTATTAATACCACTAATGTTCTTACTTGAATCAAGTACTACTGCCTTGGATGCTGTACCTGCTCCTGCAGTGACATCTACATAGTTAAGCTCCGATGCGGTTGCGGTAACAAGTGTGCCCCCGAGGGAAAGTCCAGTAGTAGACCCATCGTGTCCAGATATGTTCAAGGTCACAGTAGTCAAATTTCTAATAGACGATAAATCCTTATCGGCATCAACAACCAATGCCTTGGACGCGGCAACCGTTCCTGGTGTTATACTTGTAAGATATCCCAATGTGGTATTGGTAGCTGAAGTACCATTAACATTAAGCGACCCACCGATATATAAGTTCTCGGCAATACCGGCACCTCCAGAAACTACAAGCGCACCAGACGAAGTTGATGTTGATCCAGTCGTGGAATTTGCAAATACTCTACTAACACCGACATCTGCGTAATCTTGCGTATTGATTGTTGTAGTGCTATCAATAGGTGCAAACGTAGCAATGAAACGGTCTGTGGCCTCCTGCCAAATAAACGTAGGGAATGGTTTGTTAAACAGACTAATGGTATCGGCATTAGCAGCTGATGCCGACAGTGCTGAGCTCAGAGTGGCCGTAAGCGTCGCCCCATCATACGCAGTAATCTTGCGAACGTTGTTTACTGCAGATCCAGATGTTATCTTAATCCACCAGTCGTTGTAGTAATCGTTATTAGTATTAGCTCCACTAGCGAGTGTAATATGAGTAGAATCGGCTGAAGAGTCAATCGTCGTTGTATACTTGGCGGTATCAGAGACAACGTCGCCAGTACCAGCGTCATTATCAACTTGATACCTACTCATGAGGATACCGGCATCCTTTCCACTACCAGAAGGCCCTGCATTCAGCACAAGAGTATTATCTGCAATATTAACAACAGTGGAATTAACAGTTGTAGTTGTACCAGACACTGTGAGGTTCCCAGCAACGACTGCGTTACCACCAACATACAGATTTTCAGCAACACCAGTGCCACCAGATACCACGAGAGCACCTGTACCAGTGGATGTTGATCCAGTAGTACTACCGACATATAACTTCTTAGCAATACCAACGCCACCAGCAACCGTAAGCGCACCAGTAGTACTCGACGATGCATCTGTAGTGAGTGACGTACTTATTGTCCCTGTCGTAGAAAGATTTCTAATAGCAGATATATCACTATTGGCATCTACAACTAACGCCTTACTAGCGACGGCAGATCCGGCAGTTACTCCATCAAGATAGTTAAGTTCTGTCGCAGTCGCTGTAACAAGCGTTGAGCCAAGCACAAGCCCCTTATCTGTGCCGTTGGCATTCGTGATGGTCAAGGTGTCGCCCACAGTAAATGTAGTTGGACCGCTAGCCGATGTAAGTGCGTTGAGTTGAGCGGCTGTGGCAGTGACCAACGTACCCGCCAGCTTAAGTCCTGCTGTTGATCCGTTATGCGTGGTTATATCCATATTGCCACCCACGTATAGATTCTCTGCAATACCAACGCCGCCTGCAGCAACCACAGACCCTGTACTCGTGGATGTGGACGTTGTCGTTCCTCCAATATACAGATTCTTGGCTATTCCCATACCACCAGCCAGCGTCATCGCGCCGGTAGTGCTCGATGTGGCATCTGTAGTCCCGCCAACATTGAGATTTTCTGCAATGCCGACACCACCAGACACAACTAATGCACCCGTCGTAGTCGTAGTTGAGCTTGTTGCATTAGTGATCGCTTCCGGCACAGAAACCGTAAGTGTACCATTAAGCGTCATACGATCAGTACCTGCGCTCGACTGCGAGGCCCCGGTCTTCCACTTGAAGCCGACGTCTGTCTGATCGATCACATATCCACTGGCGGCGGATGACTTGAACACCTTATTGCTGAATGTCAATACAGGAGAGATTATGACAGAGAACCCACCCGAAGTGATTGGCCAGATTGCACGGTTTGTGGACGGGACGTACCCGAGCTCGAACCCAGGCACGCTAACGGAGTAGTTTGCATATGGAAGGTTATTCTTATCTCCAACATTGAACGTGGTAAATGTAACACCGTCCAGTGTATACACGCCAGTGACTGTCGTAGAATTATACGTCGGGTATATTACGAAGAGCGCGGATGTGGGCGAACTAAGACCTGCATTGAATGTAATACCAGTTAACGCGGGAATGGTAGCTTCTGTCCATGTAATACCATCCGCAGTTACCCACACGTAATTATGTGATGCATCGAACGCAAAGCCCTTGTCCATAGTTGAGTTGTAATGAAGATATCGCATCGTGCGATTATTGGTTGGAACCGTACATGCCGTCCATGAATTACCATCCGCAGAATATGACAAACATGACCCGCCTACATTACTAGACACGTTACGGATGTACTTACCGAACATTGGCTTAATAGCATTGAATCCGGTAGTGGCTGATGTATTAAAGTTGGTTCCATCGGTTGTGTAGTATATGATGCCATTATCCGTTCGCCCGCAAACAAGGCTCGTGTTGGACAGATTCACGATATAGTCGAACCCAATACCACTATTGCCACTGCCAGGGGTTGCGAACGCCAGCGACGTAAAGCCGCCGCCGACAGTACCCTTAAGTAGCAATCCATAATATTGAGCAGAGATAGTGCCTCTGAACGCGCCCCAGACATTTCCATCAGGAGTTGCAGTAACGCCCACGTGGTTGCTTATGCTGGTGTAGCCGAGTCCAGACAATGTCGTTGATAGTGCACTAGATATAGACACGTTGCTTACAGTATAACCAGTTGATGTGAACAGGAACGATGTGCCACCACCATTCCATCCTAGCACGCCGTTGATTGCGGAGTTGCTATAGAACGCACTCATCATTGGATTAGTATTGCCGGTATTGGTAAACGTGGTTATCAGTGATGTATCGAACGGAGAACCTACTTCTGAAACGAGATTAACGGTACTGCTCATAACGTTTGATGAACTGACTGTGACTGCCGCGGTCACGTTATTACCAGAGACATTCGCGCTAGCCACGACGCCTGCTGCGGACGTGATAGTATTACCAGTGTTCAAACGACGACCAATGCCCACACCACCAACAAGAGTCATTGCACCAGTGGTTGTGCTGGTAGAATCGGTACCATTCGCAACAGTAACATTGCTGCCAAGCGACAGCACGCCTCCAATACCAACGCCGCCATTGACGACCAATGCTCCAGATGATGAATTGCTGGAACCTGTATAGCTGGTGATATACTGGTTTCCTCCGACGTATAGATTCTTGGCTATGCCGACACCACCAGCGGTCACGATAGTACCCGTAGATACTGAAGATGAATCAGTTGTAGCGGTTGTCGTGAATGAACCAGTCACTGAAGTGTTGCGACCTCCAGTGATATCCTTGTTTGCATCGACAACGACAGCCTTACTCGCGACTACTGTGCCCGGTGTGGCACCATCAAGGTAGTTCAGTTCTGCAGCGGATGATGTAACGAGCGTGGACCCAAGAATCAGGCCCTTGTCAACACCATTCGCATTCGTGATAGTGATGGTATCCGCGACAGTAAACGTGCTACCACCGCTACTCCCGCCTGCAAGACTATTGAGCTGCGCCGCAGTGGCAGTAAGCAGGACACCACCAAGTTTGAGACCCTTCGTGGAGCCATCATGCGCTTTCACATCAAAAGATGAGTTCACATCCGTATTGATTTCTCCGCCAGTCGATGTAAGCGCTAGTTTGCCACTAGAGGATACATCCATCGTAGCTTTATTTATTGTATTGTTGTACGTAAGCTGGATATGCGTGTTGGTACCATTAATATCCAATTGCGCCGTTGGCGATCGAGTGTTGATGCCGACGTTGTGGAACTTGTCGACATAGAGCGCATCTCCACTGTTGGTCTGGAATAAAAAACTGGAATTATTGGGATCAGCGTCAAGATATACACCACTACCAAGCGATGGCTTTCCCGTTAATGACACCATGTTATATGGATCAACTGTTACTAGATCTCCTAATGCTTGATAACTCATGGCGATACTTGTTATATATTAAGCTTTGTTATAGTTTGAAAAAAAACATCTGATATAGTCTATGCTACCATATCAGCTTTGATTGTATTATGATGGACATATCCATCGATAATTACTTCTGAGAATTCATAATCTTCGATATTATCTTTAACTGGCGCTGAGATTCCAATGAATGGAAACATATTTGGAGTACGTTTTACTTGCTTTTGCACGGCGTCTAAATGATTTTCGTATATATGCATATCACCTATCATATGAACTATCTTATATGGCTTGTAGCCTACTTGATGACTCATCAATAGCAATAGCATTCCCATAGAGCAAATATTAAATGGCACTCCTAGAAACGTATCTCCTGACCTTTGGTACATTGATAACGATAAGTATCTTTGACCTTTTTTCTCATGCACGTAAAACTGATATATTACATGGCATGGCGGTAGCGCCATGTTCTCTAATTGGGATACATTCCATCCAGATATGATGTGTCTTCTACTAAATGGATCGAACTTCAGTGAATTAATACACTGCGCCACTTGATCGTGTCCAGATCCTATATGGTCCTTCCTGTTTTGATCATATTCCGCTCCCCATGATCTCCACTGATGTCCATATATTGGCCCACACTTTCCCTCCGCGTATTCATACAAACCATACGAATCTAAATATTCTCTCGACGAATTTCCCTTCCAGATATTGATTCCTTGGTTCTCCAGTATTTTGGAATCTGTCTGACCGCTGAGAAACCACTTAAGCTCTGCGAACACCCCTCTAACAAACATACGCTTTGTTGTAAGCAGCGGGAATCTATAAAGGGATTTGCCAGTCGAAGCATCAACGCGTTCTATCATTCTGTATTCAAATGACTTCCCAAACGTGGAATATGTCGCTACACCAGTTCTATTGTCACGATAGTTTCCATCACTGATTATACTGCGCATTGCTCTGAGTAGTTCGTTCTCCTCTTCATTGCATCTGCTGTAGCGAGTATGGGTCGCTCTTCTGTTGTAATCCATGATAGCATATGCCGAGTGTCTTGAAAACTGACAACTGTAATCATCAATGGCTGTATAATCATATTTCTCTTTCCGGTGGTTCATTGCTATTTCGTGCTCCATACTTATCATGAGTTTAATTACATGAATATCATTAATTACTCCATTCCAAATCATCTCTGTCATCATGGCATTCCCACATATGATCCACCAGATACTTTCTGAGTGGTACTCTGATAGAAATCCTATACAAAGACGAACAGAATCGAAATACTTGATTTCGCACTTCATGCTAAGCGGGGAGTGTCTTCCAATAATTATCAATAATGATGGATTTAACTTAGTGATGTTGATCTTGCGTAGCATATCATCCGATATCACGACAATATTGCTAGAAGTCATCGTATACATAAATTCGCATTGCGTCACATCCATGATCGTGTCATCAGAATCTAAAAGAATGGTCGTCTTGAACATCTCTGCTTGATTTCGAGTGCTATATTATTTACTTGGTAATCAATTTTGTCATTCGATATCAAGCAAATCCATTATCTGCCGCAACTTATCTTTGAGTTCCGCATTTTCTCGCATTAGTCGCTTCTGATTCTTCGCGAGAATAGGAATTATATGCTCGTATGAAATGTTATATGCCATGCCGCCTGGACTTATATATCCATCATCATCTATTTCTTCCACCATGTCATCATCAGGAATAAGATTCACCAATTCAGGAAATCCTGCACGCATAAGTTCTTGCGCGATATATCCGAAACTATCATTTGGATCTCCATTCAATCTGTTATATCGCACAGGAGTAGTGCCTTCCACAAAGGCGGTGCAGTATTCATCAGTGAGTTCCTTTATATTTGTTTTGACGCGCCGATCAGACATAACATCGATACTACCAGTGCATAAGATTCTACCAAGTGCGCGAATACTATAATTGTAGCTAGTTGGGGTGATTACTGGATCCACTATACCAGACGCACCACTACTCGTTCGATATGAATACGGACTCATCATTGTAAATGCCGTGTAACCAACCTCCATAGGTATCTGATTTGCAGAGGCATTGCCAATCATCATTGTATTTAGCTTAGTGGTTGCCGATGTGGTGATAATCAAATTACCAGAGTCATCCACGATCATATCGGCGTGTTTATCTACCGTGGAGTTATTCATGCGAATGCAATTTCCTGATACTGAAGATACCTCCAGCTTTTGATGAGGGGTTGTCGTGCCGACACCAATATCTCCAATAGTGTTTAAGTAGTTAAGAGTGCCTACTGTCGTTATTAATGGTTGGTATGCGTCCTTGATGGCGCCATACAGATTGGTCGCTGTCAAATTATTAAATGTTCCGAGATTCTTGTTGGTATCAGGTACTAGTGCCAATTCGGCGACGACTGTCCCTGGAGTGCCACCTTGTAGTGTAGGAGCATAAGCAGCTTCTATTAAGTTATCAAGGTCGGTTTGTGTCATTGTCGTCGTACCGAGCGTAAACGATACACCCATTGTAAGTGTTGTACTAATGGAAGCACTGCCATTTACAGTCAATGTTCCATTTGCATATATCGATGGAGCTGCTATTTGTGCGGTCGATGATAGACCATTAGTCGATATTGATCCAGACACAGTCAAACTACTTAGAGTTCCCAAGGATGTTATGTTGGGTTGCGATGATGTAGTAATCGTCCCTGATATGCTGGTAACAGAAAGCGTGGCTAACCCGACAATGGTCCCACCGTTTAGCACGAGATCATTGTCAGTATGTAGGGCTAGTCTCTTATTAGACGTATTGATGGTATAATCATTCCCAATAATACTCATTGTCATAGTACGAGTCCCATTGCTAAATGTAGTAAATGTACCGGAGCTATCAAGCACATTTATGCGATATGTAGACGAGTGCGTGTCGCCAAGCCCAATATACGTGGTATCTACATAACTAAGAGTACCAACGGACGTTATGTTGGGCTGTGCAGCAGTTTGTAGAGTACCCGTAATAGTATCAACTACTAAACTTGACAACCCTTCTATCGTTCCGTTATTTAATTTCAAGGACTTGTTTGCCCCAAGCGTTATATATGCCCCCGACGGAGTTAGAGTCATACCATTCGATCCTACAGATATAGATGCGCTATTCGTACCATCTGTCATAGATATAGCAAGCGTTGTTGATATTGTGCTAGTGTCGATATCTATAACTGCGGTAGGCGTCGTCTTCCCAATCCCAAGGGCTGACGTAATATTCAGACGAGACAGAGTTCCCGTGCGAGTTATATTATCCTGAACTGCCGTCTGTAGCGTTCCTGTCAATGTTGGAGCACTAATCGATCCTGCAGTTATACCATTAGTAACTGCAAGCGATCCAAGTGTTCCTATTGTAGTTATATTTGGCTGCGATACAGTCTGTAGCGTTCCTGTCAACGTTGGAGCACTAATCGATCCTGCGGTTATGCCATTCGTAACTGCAAGCGATCCAAGTGTTCCTATTGTAGTTATATTTGGCTGCGATGTGGTCTGTAGAGTTCCGCTAATTGTCGTTGTTGATAGATTAGTTAGTCCTTCTATTGTTCCTCCGTTTAATAGTAATGACTTATTTGCGCCTAGCGCGAGATAGGCTCCTGTCATATTTACCAAAATGCCATTCGTATCTGTTGTTATGTTCGATGAATTCGTACCGTCTGTCATGGATATCGCAAGTGTTGTTGATATTGCGCTAGTGTCAATATCTATAACTGCCGTAGGCGTCGTCTTTCCAATTCCAAGGGCTGACGTAATGTTCAGACGAGACAGAGTTCCCGTGCGAGTTATATTATCCTGAACCGCAGTTTGTAGCGTTCCTGTCAATGTTAATGCACTAACCGACCCTGCCGACACCCCATTGGTTATTGTTAGTGTATTTAAAATTCCTATTGTAGTTATGTTTGGTTGTGATGCTGTTTGTAGCGTTCCAGTTAATGTAGATGCGCTAATCGACCCAGCGGATATTCCATTGGTTACTGTAAGCGACCCAAGTGTCCCCACTGTTGTTATATTAGGCTGTACTGCTGTTTTTATCTCTCCATATAGATTATTTGCAGTTAAATCCGTGACACCTGTTAGCGTTCCACTTATTATTAATGGAGATTGTACCACAGTTGACTGCGTAGGAGTTATCACGATATTGCCTGTACTTCCTACATTAAATGAACATTTCAATAATGCTGTTCTCTGCAAAAGAAGGGCAGCCCCATTCTGCTCACTAATTATAAGTCTTGTCGATGCTGTGGTGGTGGTCGTTTCTCCTATGGCCACATCTCCAAGTACCGACAATTGCAGTAGGTTACCTATGGTTGTAATAGCTGGTTGATTTGCGGTAGCTAATGTGCCATTTATGGTAGTGGCTGTAAGTGACGATACTTCACTTATAGAATGATTTTGTAACCTCGTATTTCCAGTAAGTACGATATCATTGCTTGTAATTAGCTGAAGGTTGCCACTGATAATTGCTACCTGTGCAGTTGTAGTAGTGTTGTTCAGCTTTATAGCTGGAGTGGTGCCTACAATCTCGAGATGCGTGGATGGAGAGACTGTTCCAATACCCACATACCCAGATACATTCAAATTAGATAATGTACCCACAGATGTTATGGCTAGCTGACTAGCGGTCTCGAGTGTACCTGCAATAGTTGATGCGCTAAGTCTGTTGATGCCTATAATGTTATTCGTGGAATCGAATACAAATGCCTTGTTGGTACTGATTGTCCCTGGCGTTATCGCATGTAAATAATTAAGTTCTGCTGCAGTCGCGGTAACTAATGATCCGGCTAAACTTAGTGCTGTCGCTATATTAACAGTGCTAAGTGCTGTTATATTAGGCTGCGCCCCAGTAAGTAATGTTCCTGTTAAGGATGTTGCGGCCAAAGCATTAATACCAATTATACTATTGTTTGAGTCGGTTATTAATGCTTTATATGACGTAGCAGATCCTGGAGTTACGTTATTATAGTTTAACTGTTCAGCTGTGCATACGACAGGTTGATCGCTTAGATAAAGATTTCCATTTTGTAGATATAACTTGCTTGTTCCTAATTTAACAAGTCCATTAGATGTTATGATAGAAAGTCCATTATTGTCTATCTGTAAACTAGCGAATACCGATGATAATGAATTTGTCAGTGTCATGCATTTGCCCATAGAATCTTCCACGTGCAATCTAGATGTTGTGCTTCCTTGCGTGCCAATTTTTATGTATTGATTCTCATCGATGATCATAGCCGTGCTTGTCATAGTCTTGAACACTAGTGAGCTATTTCCTGATGTGTCTGTATTGATAGATACTTCAGAACCATCCTGTGATATTGATGAACCACCGCCTCCACCTCCGCCAGGGATTATGATAGGAACTGGTGGGAACGTCATCGTCTATATTAGAAATACGATTCTATCTGAAAAAAAGACAAGAAGAGCGGACACAATTACTGCATCTTCGCAATTGCTTCCGATAACCTATCAATCTTTAATTGCAAATCATTTATTGTTTTGCGATTGCGCTTGACAATATTAAGAAGTATAGGTATTACTGATGTATAGTTCACGCTGTATTCAACTCCTTTATGGCTAGGAATACCATCCTCTAACATTTCAACAAGATAGCCTTCATCATCAGGAACCTTATCGGCTCGTACCAATTCTAGAAGATTCTTCTTCAAGAGTTCTTGCGCCACGAATCCTATCTCAGTGTTTCCTCCTCTTTTTTTCTGATATATGCGTGGTTCTACGTTTAGTAATTGATCACAATAATCATCCGTCAATGATTGTATGTTTGTCTTGATACGTTTGTCAGATGCAATATTTACCTCAGCATCGCAGTAGACTCGTCCAGTTGCATAAATAGATATACCAAGCGCAGTCGAGCCTGCTACAAATCCGATAGTACTGTCGGATGATCGTACGTACGTATATGCAGTTGGTGTTGATGAATCATTCTTTGCATTCACGTGTAGTGGAAACGATGGCGTTGTTGTTGATATACCTATTCTATCAATAGTATATAAATTTCGTACTCGCATATTTATGATATCTCCTGCATCATTACCACTAGAATCACATGTCCTGACGCAAAGTGTGTCCGATACCACAGAATCAAAAGCCAGTCCTGTATAGTTTGTTGTAAATGGGTACTTAATTATATATGGCACTTTGTTATTCGATGCTGGATCAGTTAGTATAGATTTTCCTTGGAATAATATCAATCGATCGCGTAATGTTTTTTCTCCAAAGAATGATTGAGAATCGTTACTAACATGACCATACGTAACGTTGCTGGCTGCTGAAAATACGTTAGTAAGCGTGTCGTGATTTATTGGATTAGTAGTCCGTACTCTGGTGTCCGTGCATCTATTCATGGATGCTAATACACATTTGCCACTAGAAGAATATCCAGGGCTAGTAGTAAGGATCATCTTGTACATAACTACATATTCAGGAAATGGGAAATCGACAAGATCCAGTCCGCTGAATTTATTCATATCTACAGATTGCCCCCAATACATGTTCATATCAGCAACTCCGCTCACAACGAATATTTGATTTCCTGATGTTATCGATGGTACAGCCACAATATAATATTCACAACTATGACCAGCAGCTAACTGTGTCATCTGCCATGTTGACCCTGTCCATTGATTGAAGTTTATATACCCACCAGTATATATGTACGGGACCGTATTTCCTGTAGTCCATGTCCATGTACCGCCTCCTCCAATTCTATACATCACATTGTATGGTCCACCATAGGCTAATGAATTAATAGGAATACTAATATCATCATCTACAATGATTCCAGATGTCAATGCAAATTTCTTAGCATTGTCGGAATCAATAAGTATAGAATATCCAGTGATAGCAATCCCACTTTTGCGATATGCTCCAATTGTATCATAAATTGAACTACGCGTGCTAGGGTTCATAGCTGTCGTGTATCGTTTCTCCATTACTACGGTATGGCTAGCGTCATAGTAATATATGACTGCCACAAGTGCATTGTTGTATAGAGAGGGCGCTGTTGTGGTCGATAGTAATGTTCCTGTATTATCAAAATAGTAATAATATACGCCGATGCTGTTAGCATGCGCCGCGGCCGTTTGTGTAGTTGATTTAGTAAACTTAACCCCATCTATCCATATGTTAAATGACGAAGATGTTGGTGCCACCGACAACACTCTAGTAGAGCCACTATATGTGATTTGACTATCTGTAGTATTTTCGAATCCCGTGGGAGAGAATGTAATAGCACTACGAGTGCTTAATTCGGACTGTACATAGGCTGTAGATGCCGCATATGTAGAACTATCTCCTAAACTTCTAGTTGACGTTATAACACTGGATCCTCTGATTATACCATTGACATCAAGAGTGTATGAAGGACTAGTGGTTGCTATTCCAATATTACCATCGAATCGTACCGTCATTAGTGATGTATTCCCCTTGGTTCCAATATCTAGTCTGTTATTGGCAGAATCTACAGCGCTGAGATAAAATGCTAGTTCCGCTTGATTGTTATTGGTATTTGAATAACCGAGCGTAACCGTCTTGGTTGCACTCACCGCCATTGTGCTATCAAGCATGGTAAGCAAACGCCCGCTTGCCATATCAGTAGAAGTGCCGATCATTAGCTGGTTGCACCGTATAGGACCAGTCACATCAAGCATGTATGCCGGGTTATTATTTCCAATGCCCACGTTACCTAACGTGTCTATGTAAATCTTCGTGCTATTGTTAGTGATGATTCGCATTGCATGATTACTGTATGTGCCAAATCGGCATGCGTAGTTAGAGAAACTAATGTCCGTGATCAGATCATCTCCAGTAATGAAGTTGGTCCATCTTTGAACTATCGCATAATTAGTAGGGCTATCATTGGACAATTTAATATTAAACATATTATTTTCAAATACTATGCTAGACGTGCCGAATGATGCTTCGTAGTTAGGACCTATCACTACTGCACGATTAGGCGTAATCACGCCCGGTACGAGATTATTCACATACGTAAATTGATCTGCAGTAAGTACATTGCCGCCAAGTACTAATTCGCTACAACTTACTTGGCCCAATCCTGATATGTTCTTCGCGGGGTCACTCACAACAAGAGCTTTACCAGCAGTAGCAACTCCTATAGTTATACCATTGATATAACCTATCATTGTAGATGAAATACTTGTCCCATTTAATGTCAACGCAGACATACTCATACTACCAATGCCAGTTATATTACTGGATGCATCGAGTACAAGTACCTTACTAGCAATAGCCGTTCCAGCTTGCGCTCCAGATAGAAATGCAGCCTCAGAAGAAACGACATTTCCGCCTATAGTGATAGATGTGGTTGATATGCTATTAATAGACGATATATCCTTAGAGGAATTCAGTACAAGTACCTTACTAGCCTCTGCCGTTCCTGCTGCTGCGATATTTAGATATCCTGCCAATGTCTGTGTTATTGCACTAGTCCCAACTGTTACCGTGGTAGCTGTCAGTGAATTGATTCCAGTTATGTTGAGAGAAGCATCTAGTACTAGTGCTTTGTTGGCAGCGGCAGTTCCATTTGTAATTCCATCGATCACTGACAGATTAGATAATGATAATGCGACACCACCTACATAATATGAAGTAGCATTTATGGAACCATTGATGTTAAGTTTGTATGTACCAATAGATTGGGTTCCTATAGAGAAATTCCCCGCAGTATCAACTATTAATCGATCCGCTCCATTAAAAGAGAGAAAGCCAATGTTATTTCCTGATATATTAGCTGATCCTCGAAGACCTATGGCCATGGTGTAAGCATCGGATGTAAATGTAATTTTAGCTACACCAGTTGTAGTATTGTCCGCAAATCCCATTGCATGTACATTTCCAATTTCGTTATTCGAATCCGTAATCATAGCAGTCGTAGGCATTGCTGTGCCCACAATAGCATTGTCTACGTAAATGAATGCAGTTGTGCCTGTCGTCATGACGGCATAATTATTAACATACATAGCAGTAGCCCTAACTGTGTTAAGATTAATTATATCTCTGTTTGCGTCTACAACCAATGCCTTTGACGCGCTGGCAGTTCCCGCGGTTATGCCAGTTAGAAATCCCGCTTGCGTCGATGTAAGCGTGTTAGAGCCGATGGTAATCGAAGTAGCAGATAAAGAATTAATTCCATTTATGTTTAGAGATGCGTCGAGTATAAGAGCACTACTTGCTGATGCTACGCCAGCTACTGGCGTTTGTATTCGGTTAAGTTGAACCACCGAACCATTCCAATAATAGTTAGTGGCATTCACAGTACCATTCACTCCAAGATCGTAATCAAACATGGATCCGGTGGGCACGGTGAAACCAAGGGCGATCTTTCCCGATGGATTCATAAACAATCGGTATGCGCCATTGTAATACCAATAGTATGAATTTGCGCTAACCGTAGTAGAACTCCCCTGAATGCCATTAGTAAACGAATACGCATCGCTAGTCAGTGTGCTATACACTACACTACTAGGAACAGTATTCGTGATAGTCAATGATGTTAATCCTGATATTGCCTTATTGGAATCTGCGATTATAACCTTGCTCGCGGATATGGTACCAACAGTAGCGGAATCAAGATACCCAAGCTCGGTAGCATCGATGGTTGTACTGCCTATCGTAAGCGTTGTTGCAAGTGTAGCGGTTGCGAATGATGCGTTTCTTGATGCATCTATTACTGTGGTAGTATTGATAGTATACCCACTTTGAGAATATATAAGACCATTCACTGCTAATTTATAACTCGCCCCAATAGTAGATAGTCCAATACCAACATTACCAGTAGAGTCAATAATTAAACGATTAGCGCCGATACTGCTATCGTATATATAAAATGTTGATGCAGGGCTATACGCACTACCGCTTACTCCAATATCGAATGTCTTGGAATCAGAAATGATTTTTATATTAGACTGAGCGCTCGACTGTGTATTCGTAAGCGTAAGAAGCGTGGATGCCGTTGAAGCTATTCCAAGTGATGTTAAAATACCAAGCGATGTTATGTTTGGCTGTGATATTGTCTGTATGGTACCATATATACCATTCCCGACACGCAATGCCTTTGCTATGCCTAATCCACCCGATAACACTACGGAAGCTATGCTTGTAGATGAAGCTTCTGTGGCATCTGTAAATGAAACCAAGCCACTACTAGAAAGAGTACTTGCTGATAAATTATCCGATATCAATGACCCTGTCCGTAATGCCGCGCGTTCTTGTACTGTCAATGTAGTGCCATCATACGCGGTACATATCGTTTGAAAGAACTTGTTAGTCTCATTCCAGACGATACCGCTAAATGGTTTGTTAAATAGATTTACAACATCGCTGTTAATGGGAATTATTGTGAAATTACTAGCAACGACTAAGGTCTTCGAAGAGCCAACATATGAAGCTACTTTGCGAATTTGATTATTAATACGAACCCACCAGCCTTGATAAAAGTTATCTACAGTGCTGCCTGCACTCAATATTACATTCGATGCCGTTGCTGATATAACAGTAGTAACTAATGCGGCGGTATCAGTGATTACACTTCCAATATTAGAATCGTTACTTGTTTGATACCTCTCTATGAGAAATCCAGAATCATATGGCCCAACCGGCGCTGCGTTTAATAGAATAGTATTGTCTTTGATAGATACTACGGTTGACTCTACGGTAGTCGTGGTTCCTTGCACATACAGATTTCCGCCAATATACACACTCTTTGCGATGGATGCTCCTCCTGCAATAGTTAATGCGCCTCCATTACTAACGTTGATGGCATCTGTGGTAGATGTCAGCTGTACAGCACCACTAACGGATAGTTCAGTCAGAGTTCCTAATTTAGTAACAAGCAACTGCTCATTGCTTTGCAGCTGCCCAGTCAGTTGAGTAGCACTCAAGGAATTAATTCCTGATATGTTCTTAGAAGGATCCAAAACAAGAGCCTTACTGGCGCTAGCTGTTCCCACTGTAAGCCCAGTAATATATCCAGCAGTTGTAGCATTAAGTGTTGATGATCCAATTTGTATAGTAGTCACACCTATATTGTTGATACCAGTGATGCTTAGTGAATTATCCACTATCATTGCCTTACTAGCAGCCACGTAACCGATTGCATTGGGGTTTATAACTGCTAATGCCGCATTTATATCCCCACTTGTCACAGTAAGATTTCCATTTACAGTTAAATCACTACTTAGAGTAACTGGAGACGTTATATTAACCAATCCGGAATTAGATGATATCGTTAAGTTCCCATTCGATGCCATAAATATATTAGAGTACGCGGTTGGAGTTGTACCATACCGCAATCGCAAACATGCTCCATTTGCACTTGCCACTTCTAGCTGGGCTCCAGGACTCCCTGTATTAATACCAACATTCGAATACTTATCTATGTATAAAGAATTGGTTGTCCCTGTCTTCACAACCAACGAACTGTTTCCGGTATCACTGTCAAGAATTACATTAGTCGCTAATGAATTAATACTAGACCGTAGCAATGGAGCCAATGGATTGTTGGATAGAGGCTGTGTATTAGAAGACATTGTTATATATTACATCAGATTATAAACAGATATCCACACTAAACTGACTATCACAAAAAAATACAATAACGTGTAGTACGCATGATGTTACTCAGAGTTAGTATCAAAATAACCCGATGAGCCGTTTGATTGAGGAGTGCGCACAGCTATATAAGTTCCAACCCCTAACTCATCAGTTGCACTATCTTCGATATTTAATAATCCACCGGTTCGTTTGTGTTCATCATTCGAAGATAATTGTAAATATCGCTCAATATGATATTTACAATCGTCCATACTGATATCAATTGGTTCATCTGTGATTGGTAATGGATTTGTTTTACAATCTTCTACCATTCGTACATGATGGCTTTCTCCAGTTCGATCGTTTTCAGCTATTGCAATATCTGCCTTTACATCAGCCCTAGTATCTGCAATATCTGCCTTTACATCTTGCGCAGCTTGTATATGTTGTTTTTGCAGATTAATTATATATCCTTGCAAAGTATTTATCTGTTGCAATGCATCTTGTGCAGCTTGCGTATGTTGTTTTTGCAGAGTAGTTATCTGCTGTTGCAGAGTATTTATCTGGTTAGATGCATCTTGCGCAGCTTGCGTATGTTGTTCTTGCAGAGTAGTTATCTGTTCTTGCAGAGTAGTTATCTGCTGTGTATGTTGTTCTTGTGTAGTTTGCTCATATAGTTTTTGTTTTTTACCTTTGCAAAATGTAGCTATCATTTGTATTATAGCAAACACTATGGCTACAATAGCAACCCAATATTTTGCGTTTCCGTTTTGATTGCTTGCTTTGTTATCTATATTATCTGCTGCTTTATCAGAAGTGCTATCTATTATGGAATAAACAATTCCTAGCACAACTACTATACAAGAAGGTACATATACCCATATATCCGAACAATCAATATCTGCATTTTGTGCAGGTTGTGCAGGTTGTGCTGACATTATTGTTTTTTGTCGCTTACTGTTCTTAAACTTAACTGTTTATTGCTTTTAGCAAATATCATAGCTATTTTATGCTCAATTTTATATTAACGCATAAATATGTAATGGTATGTAGTACCAAGAATAAATCTATTTGAAATTATGGTCTGACTAATATATAGATTGATCTTAATACAATGACAAACAGTTACGAATTGGAAACACCTGACGACATTAATGATGATGTCTCATGTGATCCTCTATACGATACGGATACTTTATGGAAAGATACTCAAAGTGAGTTCATAGGTACATTTGTATTCGTATACATATCTTTATCAGGGGTCAATCAAGCTCTCATCATGCAGGGCGGTAATCTCGCTATTGCGCTGTGTTTTGCCTTTGGGCTTACTACAGGTATCTTCATTGCCGGTAAGTCCGGTGGCCATCTAAACCCAGCCGTGTCATTCACTGCCATGATTACCAATGTAGATTTTAAATTTAATCGATTTCTTATGTATGCATGTGCTCAAGTTCTAGGAGGGTTCGGTGGGGCTCTTCTAGTTATGGCAATGTATTACAGTTATATCAATAATTTTACTCATAAGGAGCTATTTGCTGGAACATTCGGTACGGTTAAATCTCCCCATGTATCATTATTCTCTGCTATCATCGATCAATTCATTGGTAGTATAATTCTCATCGGTGCAATCGTATATGTTCCAGATGGTAAATACAAACCTATTGCTATCGGTTGTACATTGGGTGCATTAGGGTTGTTTCAAGGTGTTAATGGATTTGCACTGAATCTTGCTAGAGACTTTGGTCCACGTATTGTTGCTTCAATGGCAATTGGACGTATCGCCTTTTCGGCTAGTGATTATTGTTTCTGGATTCCAATGGTTATTCCATTCCTTGGTATGCCTGTAGGATACTATATCATCAAATATATCAAGAGTCTTGAGTAATCATTTTGTAGTGTTATGTATGGTGGTGTATTTTTTTATGATCCTCATTAAAGCACTCAAGATATATAAACAATGCATTCAGGTCCTATTAAATTACCAAATGTTGTTAAAGCTCAGTGCAATGCGCTTATTAACCTCGGCGGGCTGCTTCAGTTATACTCAATTCCACTATTCGTTCATGTGATGGATGTATTTAGACGTATTATAAATGACCGCGCCACGCTATTAGATATACAAGAAGTATCATTGCTATGCGATGCGATACTAGATCACGAACTACCTGATGAGTTACGGGAAAATATAGATGGATTCAAACAAGCTATCGAGATGATTATCATGATAGTGACTCAGCCGGATCGACCTTGCGGAATGTGGACAAGGGTCATAATGCCATTTGATGATGATCAATTATTATAAATTGGTCTGGTTTATGCTTGCATAAAAAAATATACAAGCACGCATTAGTTATAAAACTCTGGTATGATTGTATGGTTGTTTATATGCAGATTATGATCTTGTTCATTGTAATCAATTAGGTCGCAATCTACAAGTTCTCCTGACAGCTTATCAGTTATTTGATAATCCATATTATAAAGGGATACCATGAGCATGGTGTGTGATCTACTATACTGATTCCTGTATTTGGCTGTATTAGTTGGACATTGCCCACAGCAAAGTATATTTAGAACACACCGTAGCATGTTTATCCCATTCGTATATTATACGTGCTAAAGATTAAAAAAAAGCAAGCATTCTCTTTTTTATCATACAACAGTTGGTAGACAAAAAAAAAGGATCTTGATGAAGATTAGGAATCTTCTTATTCGGTGAAGGTGCTGCCCCTTCGTCGGTGGCTCATAAGACCACTGCTCTACTGTTGAGCTAACCGAACACAGCTCTCGAGCTCGCGACATCTCCTCGAGAGATACATGCAACGCATAACTTTACTACTGTTGTATGTATACCAGTGTATATCAAATATCAAGATCAACTAATTCTTATTGATATGATAAAAAATACAATTACTAACAGTTAATAGAATTATTCTCGAGATAAGGCTATAATCTTGGCTCGCATCTGATCTAATTCATTAATAGCTACTCGCGTTGTCCACGATACCGTGATAACTGTGTATTGTTTGTGGAATTGGAGTCTCACTGAATAATCTTTTCTCTCAAGTTCAGTAACTATATTGTAATATACGGATGTCTGTATTTCAGCATTTGTTACCGAGTTATCAATTTGTCTGAAGTGTATAGGAAGTCTGAAGTCTATGGTAGATAGACCAGCATCGTGCGCTCTCATAATATCGGAATTCAACTGTAGTAATATCTCTCGCGTGGCCTCCGCTATAGTGACCTTATATAAACTATTCTTACGAAGACTGGTCGCGCTTGATAAGATACCTGTGTAATCCATGATTTATATATTATTTAATAGTGTATTTGGGAATAGTCACGAAATAGAGCACTTGATGCAATATCAATATAAATCATGATTTGTAGATTATTTGAGCTTATCCTTAATTATGGATATGCTATTAAACAACTTGGCCACCAGTTTTTCTAGTTTATCTATTCTAGTCTTAAGCTCAGCGTTTTCTTGTAAAACACTTTTAGTGACTGTCATAACAATCGGCACTATCTCTTCATACGATACCGTAAACGATGAATCTGCTGGTGATATAAATCCATTGCTATAATCCATTCGTAATCCGGGGCATGGTACTACATTAACTAGAGATGCGAATTTGCTTGTAGCGACATCCTGGGCTATAAGTCCAATATGTAATTGTCTTCGTGAATCCTTGATATATTGGAAGCTTACTGGTTTACTATCCTGGATGAACTGTTTACATTTAATAACATCCAATGGCTGGATATTATCCTTTAGTCGAATATCAGAAGTGACGCATACCGTGCCATTGACAATGATAGATGCCGCAGTTCTCATTGAATACGATACATCAGTTGGTATTACAGTGCCTGCACTTCCGGAACTATTAAGATAGCCTACCACAGTACTAACGGTATAGTTGGCTGCTCCTATTTCAAGTGGAAGACTACTATTAGAGGTATTACCGATTTGTAGAGATCCTCCCGATGGTATAATCTTCATTACACCACTCGTAGACACTCCTATCGTTGCCGTTCCTGCCCCCGTAGATCCAAGAACAAGATTAGACGATGAATCTACTCCAATATCCATGTATTGAGTTTCTGACCCACTCGATGAATTATAAACCATGCGCATACCGAATGCAGCCCCGGCACTATTTATGGTGAGGGCTCTCGCAGGAGCTGTCGTTTGTATGCCTATACGACCAGATGCTTTTATCATGAATTTCCGAGTGGATGCGGATACAGATGCATTGTAATTACCGATAAATATGTCTGCAGCAGAGTCTGTCGTGGCCTCACTTGCTCCTTGTATATAGCATGCTGTTGAATCTGCGTTAAGTCTCAGTATATTTGTATTCGTGATGTTAATGCTCGATTGCGTGTTAAGAGGTTGTGTTAAAACTCCAAATGATGTTACGTTTGGTTGTGCTGCCGTTGTAAGTGTTCCGGACAAATTAGTGGCACTCAGTGTTGTGAATCCTCCGAGATTTCCAGATGGGCTCAGTACAACGGCTTTGTTTGCTGATGTCAAACCTGGCGTCACTCCTGCGAGATAATTCAATTCATTGGCAGTTGATTGTACAAGCGTTCCGCTTAGTCGAAACCCCTTCGTGGTACCATTATGCGTTGCTACATTGAAATCATTGTTTGTGGCGGTGCTTACGATCTGACCAGAACTTGATAGCTGCATATTACCAAGTACATCCACTGCCATGGTTCCTGTAATAGCAGAGGATAAATTCGTAGATGGATTGAATACAGTCATTGACCCTACGCTTACTCCAGGTCGAGGCTGTTCTGTCATTGTGTTGTCCCATGCCATGTTTGAACTATTGATAAATTGCTTAGTCATGAGTGGTGTACTCCATTGGACTTGAATTGCGGATTGTATCGAGATAGAGTCTGTCGATAGATTTTCAAATTGTAAATAAAACGTGGCCCACTGTCCTTGTGTAAGTGCGATCTGATCTGATGTGTATTCGATGTTCGTGGTATTGTTCCATCTATTCATAATGAGTACCCCATTAATCCACAGCCTAACGTATCCCGACGATAGCACATAGAACTGGTGGAGATCTGATTGAGTTGGTCTGATAAACCCGCTAATGTCGAGAGAGTAATTAAGATTTAAACCCTTAGGATCATAACTGCTAAAATTAAGCGTGCTAATTGCGGCAACGTCAACTACGCGTCCACTAACTCCAGGTCCTGTTATTTGTCTAATAATCAATTCTCCGCTGTTGTAATTGTTAAGTGGTCCATTCAGGGTAAGCCCGCTAATAGAGAAGTTCGATGCGACTAGGTTCGTGCAAGTCAATGTCGTTGCACTGAGCGAGTTTATTCCGCTAATAGATTTACTACTATTTATCACAAGCGCCTTCGACTCTGTTGCGATACCCTGGTTAACCTTCAAGTAATTTATTTCAAACGCAGTGGGTTCCACCATGACCCCTCCTAAAAGCAATCCTCGCCCAGCGCCATTATGCGATGCCACATTGAAATTGTCCAATGCTCCTAAAGATATATCATTACCACTTGCATCTATAGTGAGATCTCCTCCAGTGTCTACGCTGAACATTGTTGTATTTTGAGCACTGGTATCAGAGTTGTACAGTAGAAAGGTATTTTGACTAGCTGCATTGATGTGCACTGGTGGTGTGTTGTTATCCCATGCCATCTGCGTAGAGAGTATATTCGTCTGCGTGAATGCACTAGATGACCATTGTAGTGAAAACTGTGGGTTAGTACCAATGTCTACTTGATATTGTACGTAAATAGACACCCATTGGTTTGCATTCAGGAATATAGATGAACTAGTTCGCTGACCGGCCACATATAGCCACGAATGCATTATGAGTGATCCATTTACCCATAATCTGATTCTGTCTGCGCATGTTACATAGAACGTATACGTAGCCGCCGCCGGAGGTAGTAAATAGCCAATGATTTCACATGAGTATCCACTCGTTACTCCATCAGCTGGCGTAAAAGCATTAAATACCAAGGATGTGATGAGTCTGGTATCGATTATCCTACCAGACATATTCGTGGAAGAGTATGATTTGATAACAAGAGATCCTGTGTTGAAGTTGGATATGACTCCTGTCAGATTCAGCTTTGTAGCTGTTAGTTGCTGCGCCGATAAGTTATTCAATCCGATAATGTTATTTAGGGAATCTGTTATTAATGCCTTTGATGCAGTAGCTGTTCCTGGTACTACGACATTATAGTTTAATTGCGTGGCTGTTGCTGCTACCAATATTCCTCCCAGTTGCAAGCCAGCGCTATTACCATCATGTCCTGTTATGTTCAACGTATTTACCGATGTTATCAATGGCTGGTTAGCAGTTTGTATGGTACCACTCAATGTATTCGCCGATAATCCATTAATATTCGTGATACTGCGTATAGCATCGACTACTAATGCTTTCGATGATTCTGCCGTTCCAACAGTCACATTCATCCGGTTTAATTGTGTGGCTGATGCTGTCACAAGCGTGTTAGCTAACGATAGTCCTGTCGTTATACCATCATGATTAACGATGTTAAGCGTGTTTACACTACTAATATTTGGCTGGCTTGCTGTTAGTAGCGTCCCTCCAAGGCTAACTGCTGTTAATTTCATAATATTATTAATCTCTCTTGACGCATCTAATATCATCGCCTTGCTGGCTTGTCCAGACCCAGTCGATGTAATCGTTAAATAGTTTAGTTGATCCGCAGTAGCCTTGACCAGCGTTCCGGCCAAACTCAATCCTGTTGAAGATCCGTTATGATTTGTTATGTTTAAAGTATTCACACTGCTGATATTTGGTTGCGCTGCTGTAAGCATCGTTCCAGTTAGCGTACTTGCGCTGAAATCATTGATATTAATAATGTTCCTTGCGGAGTCTAGCACAAGTGCCTTGGATGCCGCAGCAATACCAGGCATTACTCCGAGCGCATTGATTTGCACTGCTGTCACGGTCAATAGATTTCCCGCAAGACTAAGTCCTGTAGATGATCCATTGTGGTTTACAATATTCAATGTGTTTATGCTTGTGATGTTAGGCTGAGCTGCTGTAGATATCGTTCCAGATATCTGACTAGCCTGTATCAGCGTGAGTCCTATTATCTGGTTGCTAGAATCGGTAACCATTGCTTTGTTTGCACTTGCAATACCAGGAACCACCTTAAGCGCATTTATCTCCATTGCGGTGGGTAGTACCAATATTCCATTTAACTTAAGTCCTGCATCGACCCCGTTATGTCCTGTGATATTGAGAACGTTTACACTTGATATGTTGGGCTGTGGTCCAGATTGCAATGTCCCGAATAGTTGATCTGCATATAGTTTGCTTATTCCAGATATCTCCTTTCCGGAATTAAGTACGATGGCCTTGGATGCCTCAGCGACTCCTAGTTGTGTGATATTAGTATAGTTGATTTGTTCGGCAGTAGCCGTAACCAGCACACCGCCTAATTGCAATCCAGAACTGCTTCCATTATGATTTGATATGTTCAGTATACCGACACTGTTGATATATGGCTGAGACGCTGTCATGATTACTCCAGACAGCGTGGTTGATACTAGAGATGATATCCCAGTTATTCCGGATGATGCATTGAGTACGAGTGCCTTTGATGGCTGTGCGGTGCCTGGGGTCACGTTAGTATAATTAAGTTGAGTTGCCGATGCTGTGACGAGTATTCCAGCTAGTTTAAGCCCTATCGTGGCCGCGTCATGTTGTAAAATATCTAATTCATTCACGCGAGTGATATATGGCTGAATAGACGTCGTTAATGCTCCTGCCAATGTATTTGCCGACAAGGCTCCGATGTTCGTTATGTTCCTTGATCCGTCCACAATCAGGGCGCAGTTGGCGCTTGCAGTGCCCGCGGTTGCATTAAGCGCATTCATCTGTCCTGCCGTTACCGTAACAAGTGTCCCTCCAAGATATAGTCCCTGCGTGGCTCCATCGTGCCCATTGATATCCAGTCCCTTAGTTATCTTTACTATATTTCCGGATGTGGTTATAGTGAGCACTCCATTGTTATTGGTCGTGAGTGTGGATAGTCGTGTATTATCATAGTTTAGCGATAACTGCGTCGTGGTGGTCTTGACCACAGTGGACCCATTCAAAAGCGAAGATCCTGCATTGACTATTCCGGAAAGCGTACCTAGTGATGTTATGTTTGGCTGCGTAGGAGTCATAATGGTTCCGTACAGCATGCTTGCGCCGAGCGTATTTATGTTTACGATATCTCTCGCCGCATCCACAACAAGAGCCTTACTCGCAAAAGCCACTCCAGTTTGTCCACCAGGCAAATCTATGAATGTAAGATTCGTTGGGTTAATGTTGAATACATTCCCGTGTAATGATAGCGACCCTGTTATGTTTACGGTATCGAGAGTTGTTATATTAGGTTGACTGCCTGTAAGAAGTGTGCCGCTAAGCTGATTTGCACTGAGCGTGTTCAAGGAATCTATATTTTTACTTCCATCAACAATTAGCGCTTTATTTGCGTATGCATGACCAATAGGCACATCGAGATAGTTTATTTCAGATGCTGATGCTGTTACGAGGATGCCTTGGAGTTTCAATCCGCTAGTGGACCCATTATGATCTTCTATATTAACATCTCTCCTAAACATAGTTCCCATAAGCTGGTCTATGGCTGGAGTTGGTGACGATGGGCTGAATATAGGACCTTGCGTCCCCATTAACACATCTAAATATCTATCATCTTGATAACTAAGTCTGAGTGCCGGGGTTGCGCCAATGTCTGTATTCACGTTAAGCATAGCAGTAGCTCCAACGGTATTAATCATTGTGCGCTGCTGATTATCTATGAGCATGGCGATGGTGTTATCAGTGCGCATGACAATGGCTCCATCGGCTCCTGAATCTAGAACACTAACAGACGTATCACCACTTTGCAATATATTACCAGCTATGACAGCAGGGATAGTTATGTTATTGGGTCTTGGCGGATATACCATTGTGATCACCTATATACAGATGAGCATTTGTTTGAATCTGCGATTTACAAATAGATAGAATTGAATTTATATATAATATATATACAACGATATACATCCTAATGTCAGGCGCCAATCTTTTACCCGCGTCGATCATCGTTAGGAGCGGGCATCCGTGAAGATATATCGTACACTCCCATGCACTCGTTAGCTATTACGGATGATGGGCAAAGATTGAGAATACTCTCAGAGTATTTCCAATCTCTTTTTTTGTCTATGAATAATTTGTCAAGTACCCGAGTCGCATCTGTATCTGAATGCGTTTAGATGCAAAGTATACGAGTACTAATTGCGAAAATGTATCTATAGGATAGAAATCACTACCAGTAGGAACTGCATGGCGCACAGCTGTCAAATCGACATTGATAAGAAAGGAATAATTATCCTTCTTAACGATGGTATGCCCTTCCGGACGATTCACTGCTATGATGGTATCTACATCAAGCGCTGGGTCTGGTGTATTGAATCCTGATATGTATACAAGATCCCCAGTAACAAGATTATGTGGACTGCTAAATGTAAATATACCAAGAGGATCTGTATAATCAATATCTGATACGTACATCCTATCCAAATCAAATCCTATCTTAGGATACACTGCGCCAAAGCTCAGACTGAACGAATCAATCTTATTGACTGGACTTGCAAAAGTGTATTTATTATTCACTGGAGTAAGGTAAATCAAATTATTATCTATACGATCGATATCAAACTCGAAATGGAACTGCCCGCCTTCGTAAGCTTCGAATGAACTAGCGACCCATTCATTAATGCTTAATGTGATCTTATTATAAAACGTGGCATACACAGGCTTGTATGGAATAGTAAATGGAAATATCTCGATCTCGACAATATCTTGAAGTTCGCTACCGACAATGATGCCACCATGATCTGCTCGAATCTTAGACCTAGTTATTAATGTGAAGTCTATTTTACTGCTGTCGGTAGAAACAGTATTACGATACCTAGAATCAATAACAATATATTCGTCTCTGAATAAAGATTGATAGTTAAGATACTTAATGGTCTGAATACGTTTATCAGTCGGCATGGTTAGTATTGTTTGCACAGCATCACCATCAAGACGTTCCTTGCGATTTGCGAACTGCTCTGCAAATAGCGGAGATGCATTCTTTGCTTCATTTCCAGGAATGTTAATCTGATCAACTAAATACTTTTTTATTGTATTAGCATCACTGACAATGTCTATAGTATTGTTCTTGACTGCATCTCCGTATAGACTAATGATATGATCGTTTACTTCTGCTACAGTCTTGAAATTGCGCACGATACTACGTGCATTTATAGATCTAAGGAAATGCTTGACGTTGATTGTATTCGTTGCTATAGATGGGTCTAAGCCATATTTAGCACATATACTATCAATCAATGTCACGAAGTTCTCACGACGTTCAACACTTTTGATTAGCTGTTCCATTGTATATTAACTTTGATTATAAACTAACATTGATACCCATCTTCGAATATATTTCAAAATCCTCTGACATAGTAAATGCACTGCACTGTTTTGAATTTATAATGATTAATCTAAATCAAAATTCTCTGACTTGATAACTGCACTGCGCTGTTTTGAATCCGCAATCTTCTGTCTTAGTTCAATCTATAAACAGAGCAGATCACTTGTGATTCCAAATCTAAATCAAAATTCTCTGACTTGATAACTGCACTGCGCGATTTTAGATTGATTATGAGTATTTCATAATCATTTGTTTCAATAGTTGTTCAATACAATATAATGACTGTCTTAGAAGATCTTGTACTTAGATATCGTAATAAGCCATGGAACTGGGGGTTGCTCTCTATGAATCCTGCAATATCACTTGCATTCATATCAGAGCATAATGACTGGCCATGGGTTAATGTAAATGTATCAAGAAATCCATCTATCACTGAAATGGATATATTATCACGATTGTATCCATTGGATTATTCCGGACTCTTCTCTAATACAAATCTTGGATTTAAGTTCTTTAAGGATAACTTCATAGATTGTAAATATGCTATGCGGATAGATTGGTCGTCTTTATCCGCGAATCCAGCTATTACGACATTTGACGTGTTACATCATCCATATTATCCTTGGGATGATAAGTTTCTATCATCTAATCCAAACATATCAAGCGCATTTATCTTAAACGAAGGATCCAAGCGATTCTGGTTTGCGCCCAGCGTATCTGCAAATCCAGGCATTACTAAGCGTGACATCGTTAAATCTACATTGCGTTCATTATTCGAATGGGACTACACTAACTTATCTATAAACCCGAATTTACCATTAGCATACGTGAATGATAATATGGATAAGCCGTGGAACTGGTTCGAGATAAGTAAGGTAGCGTCAATGACTGATATAGAGAGATATTATAATTTCAACTGGGATAGCGTTGGACTGTCTATGAACAAAGGCATATCCATGGATTATATATTCGACAGAAGCAACATCGCCTGGGACAAACAGCGTGTTATGATAAATTCAGCGATTAGCATAGATGATGTAATGGATAACTTAGATTGGTTTTGCATACACATACATGACGTAAAAAAAATACTATGCACAAACCCCAATATCACTCAAGACTGGATCGATTCAAATGTAGAATATGTAGATTGGGATCGCTTATCTGGCAATGCGCCGATATAGGTTCAACAACTGGTTTACATGTTGTCTATGACTTCCTGCATCTCTGCAGTAATCATCTTACGCTCGCGCAAGGTTTCGATATCTATATCATCAAAGTGCTTTCTAAAGAACATGAGTGTGATAGACCCACCAATAGCTATCTTATCTCTTGGCTGAAATGTTTTGATTGGTAATGACTTGACTATCATACTGAACGCCGTTAGTCTGTGATGAGAATCTATTTTATTTTTTATGTTGTAGTTATGCAATCGTTCTTGGTACAGCTTGTATAAGAACTCTGTGCTGATATTGCTTATGTCAAGATTGGCATTGTCCCATTCTATGTATATGAGAAACCGATTAGCGAACTCTTCGCATGGAATATTACGTGTGCTTATCCACGTCCAGTCAAGACTCAATGCATACATTGAAATGGTGTTAAATGAGTACGTTATTGCATATGGCGTATGCAATCGCCAGTCAATAAGAGAATCAAATATCTCAGCATGGCACTCCGTGAACCACGTCGGTGGATGTTCGCTGATTTTGGACCAGTCAAACTTATTTTTGTATGTAGTAAGGAATTCTATCGTACGAGGAGCGCCATATAACTGATCTGTCCAATTTATAACATTTCTATGGAATCTGTTTATAATGCTTTCAGGCAGTTGTCTTGTCAAGGACGACCAATCTATCGATTCTGCAAACATGGCGATTATATCATTGCTTAATGGGGCGCTGGAGTTCAGTATGCTCATCCATTCTACGGATCCATCTTGCAGGGCAGTCGCAATAGTTTGTTCGATAGGCGTAAGGATTGCGGTATACATCATTATAATTTAGTTACTTTCGAATCAATTTTATAAAAAAAAGAACGCCTCAATCCCGATGTCGAGGTGTCTTTATGATTAATATGGTATAATTAGTGCACTTATGCCTTAGGAGTCTTGTTAGCCTTAGCTGCCTCATTTGCCTTGAACTCTTCGGCATGCGCCTGTAGCAGGTTAAGCACAACTCGAACATCATCATCATTCGCATGAACATGATCCTGCAAGAGGATCTTGGCGGCGATCACAACGAGACGCTCGTTAACAGTCTTACTGTTCGCAGTGTCCAGCAGAGACTTAATAACATTAGCGAAGCGCTCCAGCGTCTGGAATACAATGCTATCGATAAGTGCTGCAATGTCCTTGCTAAGCAACAGACCCTTAAAGCGCTCATCGCGGGAGACAATCTCCTTGAATGCATTGGAGATGTACTGGAAGAGTCGAGGCTTAACAAGCTTGACCGTCTCTTCCACAGTTTCGCTAGCCTCACTAGCAGTATCAACCGGTGTCTCATCAGTAGATTCATCAGCGACCTCCTCGACCACTTCCTCCTCTTCATTCTCTTCCTCTTCCTCTTCCTCAGGATTAAGTTGCTCGAAAACAGCCTTGGTGTTCATATACAATCCTGCCAGTTGCTTAACTTGCAGAACGTCCCACGGGACGTGTGCTGGCTTGGTAAGCTTATTGCGTTGCGCAGCACAGTTATCACATGTAAACACAAGAATCTCGCGCACCATGAGATTAACAGCGTGCGTAACGGTTTCATAGGCAGCCTTACTGAACTTGAACTTCATGCTCGACGTAACATCCTTGAGGTTCTTGAGCTCATCGCTAGACCCACCGATTTTATCTTGAAGAGACTTAGATGCCTCAACCTCGAGATACTCGGCAACGCGCTTCTTGCATGTCTCAAACACAACAACCTCTTCAGGAGTGAGCTCTTCAGGCTCATGTCCTTCAACTGGGGTCACGCGCTTGATAAGATCCAACCAGGCAGTCGCCTCGCTGAACTGAGTCTTAATGCTCGAAACGACATCCTTGAGGTTCTTGAGCTCGTCATCGCACTTAGCGACGCGATCCTTCAAAGCCTTAGGAGCATCAGCCTTAAGATACTCCTCAACATGCTTCTTACACTTAGTCAGAACTGCATTCTCCTTAGCAGAGAGCTTTTCTGGAGCACGCGCCTCAATAGGCGTAAGCTTACGAATGATCTCGAGCCATTGTTCAAACTCACCATTGATCTTGGTATCCGCGAGGAACTTCTTGACATGAACAGTGCCGATAAGCTTGCGTGGATCAACATCCTTGTTCTTGATCTTACCACTAGTTGCGAGCACAACTGCAGTAGCTTCATCATCACTGACATTGACGTATGCTTCGACGGGGGTCTTAGTCTTGCGAACCATGTTTTGTATGTTAGACTGAGTCAAGGTATGAACACGGAGTATGCGTGGGGTTTCTATATACCTACAATCCTTCGCTTAAGATAGACTCATATTACTATGCATAAATAGGGTACCCCCTTGAACATGGATAGGGTATGGTGCAAAAAAAAAATAATTAATATAAATAGATCATAATCACTTGTAATTCCAAATCTAAATCAAAATCTTCCGACTTAGTAATTGATCTGTACTGTTTTGGATTCGCAATCTTTTATCTTACACAGTTTTATAAACAGAACATATCACTTGCGATTCCAAATCTAAATCAAAATCTTCTGACTTAGTAATTGATTTGTACTGTTTTGGATTCGCAATCTTCTATCTACATACGCTCGATATAAGGATCTAAATCAAACGAAGAATCTCGTTCGTACCAATCTACTTGTTCATAATGATCAAATAACTCCTTATGGATATCATTGAGTCTGTAGTAATCCTGATTTGTTCGATGAGCATCTATTACCTTCTTGGCATGCTTCCCTCGCTTGATCTGATTCACAAACATCGAATCAACATCATTAGAATTCATGGTATTGGAATTCAAGAAGTTCTTGATGGCGTTAAGTGTATCTTCGCTCATTCTGCCGTATCGTTACTATATTACATTTAACAAAAAAATGATTTACCTATATGATCCGATGTAGACATTGCACAAACTTCCTATAGTTGAATAAGATCTCGGGATAACTACTATGCATAGGATCGATATGATTCATTTCGCGTTCATATATGGCGATGTTGCGCACTAATGCATTTATGGCAAGACTCTTATAGTACTGCTTCTCTTGATCACTAAACTCATTTTCGATAGGATCATCAATGTGTTCAGCTATATATTGCGCATATGTAATTGCAGAGAGCTCTTCATCAGAGAATGATAACGTATCTAATACAAATGCCATATCTGTGATCATTGTTATATTATCGGACAGCATCTTCGAATATATTATCAATAACAGAAAAAACAAAACAGCGCAGATCAGTTGTCAACTCAAAAGAATTATAAAATAGATTTGGAATACTAAGTGAGATGATCGATTTTGGATTTATCATAAAAAACAAATGAAATCAAAGCAAGTGTAGTTACTCAGAGTCAGAGTCAGAACCCAAGATAACTTCGGAATCATCAGAGCTATCCGATTCTGGATCATGGAAGTCTGATACATCCACATTCGTTGCCTTTGCAAGTTTCTTCAAAGCAGGTTTGTCTGCAGTAGTGATAATCCCTTCACGTACCATATTAGCAA
>JACCDR010117712.1_pt1 | contig 42474 bp, 69 predicted proteins | sample 7446431 | NCBI WGS metagenome assembly JACCDR01 (sample SAMN15323443, study PRJNA562643) | freshwater metagenome | isolation source: river surface water | place: USA:Blue River Watershed | collected 2017-08-17
AATGTTTCTGTGCCCGCTAAAGTGGATAGAGTTCCTGTTGTTGGAAGTGTTACACTTGTGTTTGCTGTTAAATTAAGAGCTAATGTATAAGCACCTACCGTTGAAAAGTTTCCGCCTACGGTTATTGTTTTTCCTGCGTTGTTTACACCATTACCGCCAAATTGGCCTGGAATAACGCTACCATTCCACACACCGGTAGTAATCGTTCCTAATGTTGTGATGTTGGCCTGAACCGCGCTTGGTAGTGTTTGGCTTAAAGAAGGCACACCTGTTCCATCTGTAACTAATGTTGAGTTATTTGCCGTTGCTATCTCAGACACCGCATCTCCGGTAGTTGCGTAATACGCAATACTATTAGCACTTCCCGTATTGACAGTTCCTGTACCGCTGCCCCCGCCACCACCTGAATTAATCCCGACGCAACGCCATTTTGAAGCTGAGGAATTATATTCCAAAAAAACCTCGGTTGATTCTCCAACTGGCGCGCTTGTTGGTAAAGGTACGTTGCCGGCTTCATAAATCGCATCCCAAGTTAAAGTCCTGTCAGAGCCAGTAGGCGTAAACCTTAAAACTATGTATCTAAAATTCCTAGCTGAACCTGTTGGCGGATTAATTGTTATATTTCCAGACGCGGCGGTTTGCTCAAATCGATCGTAACTGTCAATATCCGGGACAAATGTAGCCGCAAAAGCTGTTTGAAATACACGGGGGTTTATTTGTAAAAACGTTGGTTTTAGTTCTTCTTTGGCAAAATCAACAACAACCGATGGGGTTGTGTGATAGTCTAACCCCCCTGATTCGATTGGAAATTTTTCAGAACCGGTTACCGAGCTTAATAGCGGGTCGTCTATGTATCTGCCATCAGCCATTTTTTACAATTTTGCTGCCATCTGCTTTTAATAAATACCTTCCATCAACACGCAGCAAGTAAGACAATTCAAATTCTGCCCCACCGCTTCCAAAAACATAAGATTTCTTATTAATCACTGTGGTCAACGAATCATTACTTTTCAATTTATCAAATTTAAACAATGTGCCTGTTACTATATGGTTGTTTATGTTATCCCAATTGTTTAAAACCAGTGTTTGAACGATGTTATCAAGTGAGCCCCGATTCATTAGGATTAAATCGTATAGGGTTTGCCCGTCCAATCCGGTTCCGTAATTATATGGTTCACTTGTGCTGGTGTTTGATAGTTGTAATTGAACGGTTTGGCTTTTGTAGTACGAATCATCCCATGCAATAGTTTTACCCACAAAATCGTCAAGGTCAACATCAATACTCTCAAAGTCTGGGTTATTAACCATTAAACCCAATACCACGTTATCAAACCCTCCCAAAAGAATGTTTGAATAGTCCCAAATGGTTAGTTGGTCTTCTATACTACGGCCTTGTAACATCTAGCGCTTTTATCTCTAAAACTCCATTTGGGTTTATGAATACATTTATGCCGCCTGGTCCTTTTACATAGCCGTCTGCTACAAGTTGCGTAGTTGCGTCCCTGTTGTTGGTAACAGCGTCAACCTTAGAGTTTAATCGTCTTAATGGATTAAATCCAACTAAAGGGTATTGTTTGTAATCTCCTGGCTTTGACATTAATATGTCCCTTATATGCCTATTGTCAGACGGGGCAATCACAAAATCATTGTTTTCTATTGCTAAATCCCCTGTATCGTCAAGTTTTAAATCGTACGCTATCATTAGTGTTTAATTTTAGTGTTTTCTGCTGTTGTTTTATTAAAGTTTACAATTGATGTGGCAGAGGCGTTAAAAGCAGCAGCAGAGCCGCCGGGCTGGCCTAAAGCTATTAATTGGGTGTCAACCACTGCTAAACCAGCAGCAACAGCCGTTTTTATAGCCGTAACGTTCGCGTCCCATTGAGTTTTTAAATTGTCAATTTTTATTAAACCTCCGAAAGTTCCACCATTCCAAACAAAACCGGTTGAGCTAAACTCAAATTTATTGGTTGAATCAATGTAACAGATAACTTTAGTTAGGTCGCTGTAAACAAGAATGTACTGTTCACCATTAGCCATTTTTGCGAATAATACGGTTGAGCCAATAGCCGGAACTCTCATAAATCCATCGTTGTTTTCGGCAATGAATCCGACTTCTGAGTAAGTGATATTACCCGTATCAACGGAACTTTCTACGGAACACCTCCGGTTATCTTCGTCAACGGTCTTAACCTCACCGATTAAAATTTCGGTTAGTTTCATTTTGTCAAGCCCGACAATCTTTATTAAAGCCTCTCTTATTTCTCTCGCTTCTGTCATAAACCGTTTTGTTGAAAGTCGCTTAGTTGACTTGAATTTAACCTATCTATACGAATATCGAGCGTTATTTTCTGCCTGAATCCCCCATCCGTTGTACATATATCCTCAACTGATTTAACCAGATAAGTTCCTTTCCTTTCCGGTAAAACTTCATCAATTAGTTGTACCGCATCCCCGTGCTTTACTTTTGGTAGTGAAAATGTAGTAAATGAGCCTCTGAACCCTTCGTACTTTAAAAAAGGGAGTTTTTTTTCAGCTACTTTTTTTAGTTCGGCTTCCGTTTGAACGCCCCAAAAAAACAGGGTTCTTATCTCCCCGTCCGGGTCGCCAACTGTAACCTTTAATTCGACGTGCTTTGTTTTTTTCTTCCCGGCTGCATTTGTAGATACTAATTCGATTTTATTAATTGATTTTGCCAATATGCCAATGCGCATATCGTCTGCCCTTTGGTAGTCAAGGTTATCCTCTACTATATTTCTTTGAAAGTGGAAAGTGTGGGTAATCCTATCCTCTGGGTAGTATCTTATAACGCCACACCTTAACTCATTACCTCTAAAAAAGCTTTCTAAATGGTAGTTTTTTCTTAAATCGTCCAATACTTGGCCCATGGTATAGCCCTGGGTGTAGAACTTCTGTATTGTATGTTTGTAATTATCTGTCTTAATTGTAAAGTCTTTAACGCCCGGATAAGTACTTTTAGCCATCATTTCCTTAAGCATTGTTTCAAGGGTGTATTTTTTACCATCGACATTCCATTCTTTGTTTTGTACAACGGTTTGTTGAAGGCAAAACATATTATCCTTACACTCTAACTCAATGGGTGTTTTGTTCTTAATCTTTACAATAAAACCTTCAAATCTTAAAACTTTCTGAACAACTATATTAGCCCTGTCAAAACCTCCGTTTTGAGTAGGCTTGTAGTAAGAATATCCCTGCTCCACTTTTACCTTATCCCCTCTTAGTATCAATGGCTGCACGTCTGGGTTTCCGTAAACTGGTGTATTGTCCCATGTGATTGTTTTGTTATTTGAGGTGTCTTTAAAATAAATACGACGCGGTAAAACTATATTATAAGTATCAGTAAGATTTTCCCAAGTACTGGCCCCATTGTTTGAATTAACGAAATTAAACACAAAAACCTTAGTCCTGTTAGGGTACTGAGTTGTGGAAACCTGAGTTATAGTTATGGTAGTTTGTAGTCCAAACATTAAACCAGCGTTGTTGTTGTGTTTACAATGTTAGGTAGAGAGTTGTTCGCTTCCTGAATGAGAATTTCCACAGGTTTTTCTGACCAACAATTAATCTCAAACTTTTGGTAAGAATAAGACCCTTCTGATTGCTCAAACGCGTAATCCTTAACCACTATCTCGGTAATATCAAAAACCTCATTTAAGTACTTGCTTATAATTCCAATGCTTTGGTTGTATCGAAGGAAATAAACCAAGTTCTTAACCCTGTCCCACGGATAAGCGCCGTTGGTTCCGTAAATTGCCCCGCGTATATTTATCTCAAAATCATCCTCACCGGAGTATTCTTTAATTTGTCCATCCCTTCCGGCTATAGGTGTTCTGATAATATTCTTAGCTTGGTTAACCTGGTACAAAACGCAGTCAACTGGTATATGTTCGGTGCCGTTTACAGGCGTTAATTGCAGATCCGAGAAAATAGCCTTACCAAGTGCATTCTTGCGAAGTATCGGGCTTTCGTCGGGCACGTTAAAAGGAATGCGGCCCTTGTATAATTCAGTGGTTAAAAATGGTATTGCAAGGGTTTTAATGAGTAAATCAGGGCTTACGCTATTGGCAAGCTGCGAGGCGTTTGTAATGGGCAACTGAGGCAAATTAGGCGTTAACCTATCTTTTACAATAGGAATGGCCGGGATTCTTTCTGAGCCTTTAAGGTTATTATCTTTTGGAACTTCCATGTTATTGTCCTACCGCGTAAACATCGTTTACGGCTGCTAAAAGTGGTTTTGAAATATGACTTACGGTTAATTCCTTAGCCTGTTGTGGAGTAACCATGTTATTAGTGTACTCCCGTACCAAGTTTTCAATATTTACAATTATCTGATTGGCACGGTTATGTTTTGCGACCGCTTCAAGTTTTTTAGGTTCGGGCGCTTTTTTGTCTTCTTTTTTGGAATCTTTGAGGGATTTTATGCCATTTACATCTTTTAAAAACTTATCAATTACAGCGAACTCATTAGCTGCTAAATCAGAGCTAATAGTCCTGTCTTTTAATTGCTGTAAAATATTGGCTCTTTCGTTTACAAGATTCTTTTGAAAGCTTAACATAGCTAAAGGCTCCTTAGAGCTTGATGCTTTATTAAACTTATCAAACATTGTTTCGGAAAATATATCAAAACGCTCCTTAGTACCTATTGATTCAGCCGCATAAAACCCCTGCCCTCGCTTAGATTGGAGGAAAATATCTCTCATATCTTCCGAATCAAACATTTTGCTTTGCCCGTCTGGGCTGTGAGCCATGTATCTCTCGTCTGCTTTTTTATCGCCAGTCCCAAAAAGGGTATTCATTATCCCCCCTTTAATTCGCATATTACCAAGCTTGGCTGTCGCTTCGCTTTGGTAATTTGAAGCGTCAACAGATGATCGAATGTTGTTAACCATTTGTGTTGCCCACGAAACGGTATTTTTTAAAATACCCTCCTGACTTTTTCCAATGGCAGTTTTAAGTTGCTCCCATGAATCCGCAAGGTTTGAAGTTTGGCCTAACAATGTTTTAGACTGCGCGTCCATCATGTTAGCAAACTGTCCACCCTCTGAGGTCATTGATTGGAACGCTTTTTCAATATCTTTAAAGCCAATCCTGCCCTTTTCGGCCAAGTCCATTACTGAGCTTTCGGCCACTTTAAACTGTTTAGCGAGTTCTTTTATAATAGGAATGCCCCGGCCAGTAAATTGATAGATGTCCTTAGAAAACGCCCTTCCTTGTGTTCTTAGCGTTCCGTACAAATACGCAACTTCGCCCAAAGACGAACCAACGCCCGAAGAAATATCCCCCAGCATTCTCATCTCATCAACAACGTTACCAGCCTTGCTGCCGTAAGCTATCATTAGTTTGGTAGCGTCCTGTATTTCGGTTAATTCAAATGGTGTTTGTACTGCAAAAGACTTTAATTGATTGTCGAGTGCTAAGGCTTGTTCTTTGTTACCAAGTAAGAGAGTAGTTAAAGCGGTTTGAAATTGCTCATGCTTTCCGAAGGCGTAAAACGAATCCTTTCCAAAATCAACAAGAGCAGACCCAGCCCTCTGAATGGCTCCGGTTAATAGGTTGGCACCTAATACTTGCCCCATTATACCCTTACCACCTATGCCGCCCTCACCAACACTGGCAAGCCTTTTGTCTAATTCGTCAATTTTACCGAAAATAGATTTAAAGCCATTGTTCGTAATGTCTTTTAACTCGGCAATTATTTCAACCTTTTCGCTCAAAATTTCAAATCAGTTTTTAACACATTAAGAGCAAAGTATAAACGCGCTCTTTTTTTTGCGTACTCCTCATCACTCCATTTGTCGGGGTCTTCTCTAAAATAAAAATGCAACAGGGCAGTGTCCCGGCCTATTGCATTCAACTCATTTAAGCGTTCTTCTTCCTTTGTTATAAGGCTGTCGAGATACTTTTTTTTACACGGATAAGTCGCTGTAACTCGTAAATTATTCCATTAAACACTTCGTTGTTTGAAGAAAAATAAGTTACATCTGAAATTTCCTTAATGACAGCATCGTTAAAAAGAATTTCACAGGCCGCAGTAACATTTGATTCTGCTTCCGCAAGAAAAACACCAACAGCAATACGTGAAGGGCTTTTAAAGAACGCGTGGTGAACAACACCGCTATCATCTGTGTTCATTACGTGATGAATGGCGCCCATTTGTTTTGCCTTATCACGCAAGGCTTGTAATTCTGCCGCTTCTTTTTCCGCTTTTTCTTTTTCCGCGCTCATTATGACCTCCTTACTCCGGCAAACGTGCAGGTGATGTCCATTATTAACATCATGTCACCGGAATTAACATCGCTGCCGTCGTCGTTAAATTCAAAGTTTTCAAGGGTTTCTGTAAAAAACGCTGTCCGAGAATCTCCGAAAGCCAGCGTCCAGTCAAACGGTGCAATATTTTGAGGGTTTTTATCCGGCGCAGCATCGCATACCTGTTTCCACCAGTCTTTTTTTACCTTAATAGTACACTCGTAAGTTATGTTACCATACGCCCTTCCGCTTGGTTCGTTTTCCAGCGTGTATGTATTTTCTTTCTTTTGTGAACGCTTCCAGCTTATGCCAACTATTCCTGTTACAGGAACACCAAAGGCAATATTGTTTAGGCTCGAATAAGAATAGTTAACGCCCTGATATAATACTCCTGCCATGTTTTTATAATTTTGCTACAAATCCCAATGTGAACTTAATTTCGCGGCCAATTGATTGTTGAACCATTGACACAGTAATAGGAACTATTCCGGTAGTGGCCACAACTGCAGTTCTGCTAACCGACACGCTGAAATTGCTTAAATCTTCTTCCCTTACCATTTGATTTAAAGGAATGCGAGCCGCTTCTTCATAAGCCGCAATTGCTGAATCTGCAAGCGTTCCGTCTGCTTTAACCTGATTCTTTCTGTTTAAAAGAGGTATGCAAGACAGATAAATTCCGCGCTTGGCTTTATCAAATGTTTTGTTATCCTCGATGTATGCGTAATCGCTCGAAGTGCTTACAGCGCAGTTACCGGAGTTCCAGTAAGTGCCTGTATAACCGCCTACAAACTTTTTAAGATAAATCCAGCCGTAATCATGCAACTGATTTGCTAAGGACTGGCTAATTGTTTTATAATCTGTTCCGTCAAAGAAATAGGCTTTTTCGCACTCGGCACCGTCCGATACATTGTTTGTTCCTTCCGCAATTGATCCGCTTACCCGTGTTGATATGTCCCCGAGACAAGCCCCAGCGCTAAGAATTACCTGTTGCTGTGTTTTTGAATACTCAAAGCCAACACCGGTACCGCTTTGGCCTAATACAGCGCTTACGCCTGGGTAAGTCAAAGCCCTTAAATTAGCTTGTGCAGACAATGCTCCGGAATAACCGCCGCCATAAATCATTAACCCGTCAGTTTGTTGGCCAAACAAAGTAGTCCTTAAAGCACTCAAAGCACCAAGTGTTGATGTGGCAAATGTTCTGAATGGATTATAAACCAACACCTGCCTGGCCTGACCTTCGTAAAGATTTGCAGCGGCCAAAACATCGGACTGCAACTGTGTATTAAACACACTTACCGCATTGGCACTGTCATCAAACTTAATTGAGAAAAACAAGTTACCCGATGGATTGCGACGGAAATACTCGCTAATTTGATAGTGGAACATTGCAAGGTCAGATTTTGTGCCATTAGCAAACGCATTGTTTGTTATGGCCATCGTGGCGCCGGATGAAAAAGTGTGAGTTACTGATTTACTGTTAGGGTAAATACCCCAACGCTTAGGAGCAGCAATTGTGTAAGCGCCAGAGCTTCCAACGGTTGCGCTAAATCCTGTAATGTATGTGTTTGCGTTTATAGCAGCCACATGACCGGTCGCCACCAGCGTTACCGTGTTATCTGCTGAAACCTTTTTGTACGTGCCAAGTGTGTATTCTGTCCCGTTCCAATCGGTAAATGTGATTGTAACAACATCATCGTTTGTGCCAGCGGTTGTTACAGTTTGAGCCGATGTTGCGGCGGTGGCTTCTGCAAATGTATTTACAACACCATCAGTCTCTGCGTCAAAAATACTGGTGTAAATCTTATTACCTATATTGGCATAGGCCGTATTTGCCGAAGACGCGTAGTAATACCCAACCATTAAGCTGTATTGGTCAAAACTAGCGGTTGCGCGGCCTAAACCGCCCTGGCCCTGTATAAACGTTATTTTAGGTTCTGCCATTTCGTTTATTTTTTCGCTTGTTGCTTTCTTCTGTTTCTTCCGTTACCGATTTGGTTAATTCTTTTGGCTCAGCCTTTGTTAAGGTCTTTACAACCACGAACCCAACTGGAGGGGTTGAAAAGTGCCACTCACCAGCTTCGTTTACATAGGCAACCTTAGCTGTCGGGTGACTGTTCAATGTTTCTTGCGCATCCATGTAAGTAGGATTAAGGTTGAACTACTCGCGATTCCTCAATCCATTTACTACCATTCCATCGGAATCGCATTATAAGTGATTTGTTTGCTGCAAGTGCCACGGCTGCTGATGCAGTTGATAGGATATAAACAGAACCTCCAAACTTTACACGACCGGCACCCGTTCCTTTTGAAATCATAAAGGTGCAGATATCACCAACTCGCTGGCTGGTAGAAGTGCTCGAAAATTTGTAACAAACCGAATCAGCCAGGTTAGCCGAAGGGCGAACAATTGTTTCCCAGGCATTTGGAGCGATTGTAATTGTGTCCAAAGTGGCACTGGTGGCATCTGTGGTTGTGATAATAGCATACGTTAAAGTGCGCCCTGTATTATCGCCAAACCGGGTAGCGGCAAAGCGCGTAGTTGTTACCTGTGCTGTTGCGGCAAGTCCGCAAATCGCAAATAGAAATATGATTATTTTTTTCATGTTGTTTTAAGTTTTAATTGTTATGCTCCGTAGTAAACGATTTCCGTTGGAAATACATAATTCACGTCAATCTTCATTTTACCTTTCACAAACCACATATCGCTGTTGTTTTGCAGGGGTGATATTTTCAAATTGTTTTCGTCACTCGAACTGTTTACACCCATCCATAGGTTTGATTCCATTGTTGGAAGCCCTTTTGCGATGTAGAACGTGTTTTCTGGGAAGTTTGCAACTGGCACAACCTCCAAACCACGGAACCGGCGAACACCTCCCTGAGTTACGTCGTTACCTTTATATGTTTGGTCACGCTGATACTCTGTGTAGTAATCATAGGTGAGGTACGAACAGAAGTAACGCATTTGCGGGTTGTAGCGCAAGGCCGGTTTAATCTTTTGGAAACCTTTGTCGAACTCGGCTGCAATGTTTGTTTTGCTCAACACTGTTGGTGAAGCTACTTTAGCAACGGTTGAATCCGCACTCATTTTTGTAACAAGTCCGTCAATATACTTGCCAATGTCCTCACCATTTGCGTTGGTGTAAGACGTGCCGGCGGTGTTACCATTGTTGATTAACAGGTTAATGTAAACAGCGTGCTGGCGCATAATTTCATACAGCACAACGGAGTTGGCCTCAACCGGAAGCCCTCTGTCCATCAAAAGTTCAGGCATTCCGTTTGCAAACCAGTGATCTGCGTAAATCTGAGGATTGAACTCCTGATAAATCAGGTATTCGCCCAAATTAAGATAACGCTCACTGTTTGTGATTTGTCCATCTCCTGGCGTTGGAGTTGGTTTTGGATTTTGCACAAACTGCGTGTAGTCGTGTTTCCAAGTGGGAATTACAAACTTATTTGATTTGGTCTCCTTAATATAAAGAGCGCCGTTGTTAATCATGTCCGCACCTGTAAGAGCTGCGAGCATGAACTGCCCAGCCGCCTGACCAGCGTATGTATTTGGGCTTATATTGAAACCTGATTCTCCTGCCATTTTTAGTTGTTTTTATAGCGTTCTTGTAGTTTTTGATTCATTTGATTGTTAATGTCCATCGCGGAATATTGCTTAACTCCGCCGGTTCCGGGTGTAAAATCAGGGGACTTTACGCTTGCAGGTATGGCTTCCAGAACATTCTTAACCTGCTCCACGCTTAGCGCGTCAACATCGTTTAAGAATTTATCCAAAGCCTCAGCATTGTTGGCAATTTTTCCAACCTTCTGCCCGGCAACAGCCAATTCTTTTTTCTGATTTTTTACCGCAATTTTTTCAGCTTCTTTTTTCTCAGCTTCAAAAGCAGCAAGCTTGGTTTCTGCTTCAACCTTAGCGGCTGTCAGGGTTTCAACCTGCTTATTAAGGGCTTCGATTTTAGCCTTGTTTTCCACCTCAATAGATGCAAGTTTTGCCTCTGCGGTGTGGGCGCGGTTTTCGATTTGTTCAATCGCGGCAACCTGCGCGTCCTCGTTAGCTCCGTCCACTAACTTTAACCGGTTTGTTACTTTATTAGTCATTTTGACTGTTTTTTTTGTTTCAATTAATTTGTTTACTACGCTTTTAAACTCTTTCCAAGATTCCGCGGTGTTCTCGATTGTCTTTCGTGGCCTGTTGTATTCGTTTGAATATTCAACTACCGCTATTCCGTAATTCTCGCACTGTGTAGCATTAAGCCATGTTTCGGTGGTCATAAACTGCCTGGCCGTTGCTTCGTCAAGTTTGCATCTGGTAGTGAGATTGGTTACTATTCCATCCGTGAAAACCTTTGCCATACCGTTGTTTGATGCCCCTGATATGCCGTGTATCATAAACTTGGCATAGTCCATCATGTACCTATTTCTGCCGGCTAAGAATATAGCCCCTGCGCTACTGGCACAGGTTCCAACATTATGGGTATCTACTTTTGTTTTTGATTTTAGGATAGCCGAAATGATTAAATCGGAATCCATCACTGAGCCCCCTCCTGAATTAATCCACACGTCAATCTTAGATTTATTAAGCGTGTCAAGGAACATCAGTTCTTTGGAAAACTTGCCGCCCATCACCCCCTCTGTACCATCTTCGTAGTAACCTATATCACCCTCTATCAGCATTACAGGTACGTCTGCATTTGGGTCAATGGTGTACAAAAATTCCATTAACCAAAGTTGCCAACAATAAAAAACGCACCCATTTGTTTATGGCATTTTATGTTAGCAAAATGTTTGTAATTAGGGTTTACGAACTAAATAATTAGGATTACCTAATGGTAAATTTATGCATGACTAATGAAGACAATATTATGCACCGGCAAATGGTTGTATATCCAAAGCCGAAGTATCACAAAATGGCAATAGGTTACTGCATCGGGAGTGCTTACACAAAAAGCCAGTTTTTGGATATGCTTGTAAGAAGATTTTGCGATTCATTGCCAGAGCAAGAGCAGGAAAGGCTAAGGCAGTCTTATGAGGAGGCCGATGAGACCGAAAGAAAAAATCCATCTAAGAAAAAATACTGGAAACGATGAATGTTGAGAAAATAAAGAAGAACAGGACATTTTAAAGGAATTTAACGAAAAAATTAAATAAATGGCAAAACCAATTTTTATAATCCACCTTGCTTATAGCGGCACTATCAATGGGGCAAGTGATTACGCCGATGGCCTTGTTAAAATGCTAAGCGATTACCATGTTATCGTTGAGTTATTGGGAGCGTTTTTGGCAATATCAATACCAAGCGAAGTATTGTTTTACAGGTTCAAAGACCCTAAAGTAAACGAAATGCAGTTTACGGATAAATGGTTAAGGCTTTTCGCGTACACAACAATAACAATTATATACGCTCTATACTATTTGTTGTTGCAAAGTATTAAATTTTGAATAATAAATGCAGGTAATTGTTGAGATTTGTCAGGCGTTTTTGGAAATTATGATAGCGGCTGAGGTTGTTTTCTGGCGCTATAAAAAACCAGAGGTTAACGAACTAAGCTTTACCGATGAGTGGCTGAGGCTTATAGCTTATAGCTTCGTAACCGTTTGTTCTTTAATATCGCACGCCGTGGTTAAATTGTTAAATTTGGAGGATATGACCATTAATGATATATTTGTTATGCTGTTCAGATGAAAATTAACTTAAAACATTCCGGCCTGCACGCATTGCCAAAGGGTAAAAGCCCGCTGGACAGCCTTTGTGTGCGGTGCCGGACTAACATCCCATGAAAAAATATATCGTACTTTTGGCTGTAATTATTGTTTTTACAGCGCAATCACAAGTAACCGTTAACATCTGGCGTATTAAGCCAGATACTGTTTGCCCTGGAGACACCATTAAAGTAAACTACAAGCCTGCTCCGGCATGGCCATCAACTCCCGATGGAAGCATAAACAACTTTTGGTTAAACGGTGTGGCTATTTGGGCGGGAAATTGGAGTATTTTAAAGTCCAGGCCAAAGGAAACCTGGTTTCCGCTTGCTGTAACTGATAGCGCGCACTGGATTAAGATTAAAATACCGGCAAATACAGCGCCGGGCACATACACGCTGTTTTCAAACAACGGAACTGTTAGCCAGTTAAACCGAATTGTTGTAAAAAACTGCTCATGCACAATTACGGCCAATTTTGCCTACACGGTTACAAATATGGCCGTTACATTCAGTAATACTTCGGCCGGAACTACTTCGCAAACTGTCTTTAATTGGGATTTAGGCTTTGGTACTGGGTTTCAGGTTGGGCCAGCGGTTCAAACGGTTACTTACGTGGTGCCGCAAACTTATTCAGTTACCTTGCTGGTAACAAATCCAACCTGTACCGATGTAATCACAAAGTCCTTTAGCGTTGCCGAGGCACCCACTAGCACGGTTAGCGTTGATGAATACGAATTAAGCGGCCAAAAGCCTGTTTATTACGATTTGCAAGGTAATAAAACGGAAATTAAGTTCAATCAGGTGCTTATTGAGCAGGTAGGACTTAAAAGGCGTAAGGTTGTAAAAACGCATCAATAGGTTGTAACTGCGTAATAGCCGCCAGTGCCAATCGTATATTTGTCGGCGAACTGCCTTATCCTAAACTCTCGGTCTGCATTGTTAGCACCGAGCGCGTTAAACACGCTTAACTTAACGTATATGGTAAAGCCAATACCTGCCGAATTATTATTTACTATGTAAATTCTATTGGGAGACGAAGTTCTGAAATACCGGTTAAGAGCGTTTTCAAAAACGATTATCTGCCCATTCCACGATATTCTTTCGTCGTAGCCAATAAACGAATTATTTACCTTGCGCCAATATGTTGAACTATTCGCGGCACCTGATGGTAAGTTGTTGGTGTTTGAACTGGTTTTGCTCTCGTAAACCGAATTGTCTTTGTAAATCACCCGATCGTACTTTGCGTAAGTTGAGCCGCTTGACCAATCTGCATAAGCCGAACCTGTTTTGTATTCTCCTAAAACCAAGTCGCGTAAGTACTGTAAAGGTTTTATGATTGAATACAGATAAGCCAGCGTTTTGGATATTCTGTAATCAGGGTGTATCAGCGCCTTAACCTGCTTTTCGTAATCAATATCAAAGATGTTAGCCAACGGTAAAGGTTAAAGTGTCTGAAAGCGTATAGCTTGTAGTGGTTTCACCCACCGCGTAGCCAGCAACAGTTAAATAGTTTATTGCTGAAACAGTAGATGTATTTATTAGCGTTGTGCCGGTATAAGGCCCTGCCCACGGCGTTGAATTTGGCCTTATGGATAAATCAACAATATCAATATCATTAACCCCTTCAACCGACTGAATCGCATCAACTAAGTCAATGGTTTGGAATATCCCTGTTTGACCCAAGTTAATTAAATAAGCTTCTATTGCTGCAATAACATTGCCTTTAATGGTGCTGGTGTAAAGTCCATTGTAAAAAATCTCTGCAACCAGGTAAAGCTTATCAGGGTCGTACGTTTGCGCATTAATCGCCACGCCTGCGATTGATACTCCGGCTCCGGCCCCGGTTGACGTGCCCCCAGCGGTTAGGTAATTACGAAACGCTGTTAACTCGGTGCTTGTTAATGGGCCCGGAGGCGAACCTTTAGCCACTACCATGTCAATTATACGCGAGGTATTAAATGACATGGCGCAAATCGTAATTATTCTTTTTGTCGGGTCAACAACCGGGTATTTTGGTATGTAGTTTACAAGCTGCGTAATTTGCGGAGTTGTTGCGTCGTATTGAAACTCAAACGATTTCTGTCTTAGCCATGGTAAGGTGCCAACTCCTGCAGTATCAAGCTTTGCCTCCATGTCGGATTTAAACTTGTCAAGCAATTGCTCAAAATAAGCGATACAAACCGCTATTGCGTATCTAAAGTTCTTCCAAACTGCTGCATCTGATGGGTTAGAAAGCAACGCCGATAAAACCGGCTTTAGCGCAATTTGCTCATCTATCTGGGTTACAATTTCGTCAACTGTTCTGGCCATAAGCCAAAGTTACACGATGAACATTTTTAAAGCCTTTCTTTATGCTATACGACTGTTCCGGTAACATCTATTGATGTGTTACTACCTGGAACACCCACGTTTACAAACGTGTTTACGCTGCTATTGGCAGTGTATTTGATATACACGGTTGTATCAATTACTTTTGAATTAACCGGAATAAGGTGTAACAGTGTGCTGTAATGCGAATTATCTAAAGATAATTGAATGTTTGCATGGCCGGACGAAAGAATAAGAGGTTGGTCTGAATTTGAACTAGATACCACAAATTCTTTAACCTCGGTTTGCCCAAAAGAGGCTGTAAAATCAAGTTCAGACGCACTGCACGTAACGGCGGGAGCGTTGTATTCTGTTTTCATATCCGCCGTTAAGCTCAGGGATAAAACAGGGTCAATTTCATAGCCTCCAACAGGTTGACGCGTTGAATTATCTGTCCAGCTTGTCGTGTATGTGTCAATCCAGTGGTATATGTTATCGTGGTCGTGGTCTGCCTCCGAATCCTCCAAACAAAAAAGGCTGGTGCCGTAATCGGTTCCTTTCACTACAAAGTTCTGAAGTATCTTGTGAACGTCCTGCCTAAAGTCAAACACATCTAAGTTGACTTCGCTTTCAGCGCCGTTAAAAAATTCGTGGACGTTGTGAACGCGGATTTTGAAGTTTTCGTAAGCAAGTACCCCGTTGCCGTTGTACGTGGCGTTTCCAGGCACAAACTCAATTAGGGTGGCTGGCTTTAAAAAGTCTAAGTGGTTAGGATGGTCAGACCTCATGCGCTCAACATGGTTGTTCCAAACCGAGATATAAAAGTTTTGTCTGTCGATTTTGGCTTTTAACTCATCCCTTATGGCTTCGTATAGCTTTCTCATAACTTCCTGTACATTAATTCAAATTTGGTTCTTAATCGCTTCCTAAACACTGGCCCTGCACCCATAAAGGTACGCGTTTTATTTTGTACGCCTGCATACGGTAGGCTGTTACTCCACCTTATCCGCTTTGTATTGTATGACCTGATGCTATTAACTGTGTGATTCTTTAATTTACGTGTTTTTCCTATCAATATCGGCCTTGTTCTTCGCCCGATGTCTTTTTTCTTAGGGTATTTGTAAGCAAAAGTACCCGGTTGCCTGCGCTGTACTTCCTTCCACTTATCCCCTTCGTTTGATTCAGTTTTAAAATTATCCAAAAACACCCTAACGCCCTCATTAGCCAGTATCTTAGGGGCTTCTATCTTTACCTTTTCAAACTTACGTTTAAGGTTTTCTATAACTTTTCGCCCGTTGCTTCTCATTACCAAAATCTCCACCACGGCTTAGCGGCATTTGACACAGCCTTCAATATTGCTTTAGTGGCATCAGCCTCTACCTTTTTAGCATCTAATTTATCCCCTACAACTCTTATTTCTTTAACTAAGCATTCAATGTTTACATTTACAGTTTTCATGTTAATCTTTATTTGGTATTGGTAAGTTAAAATTTTTCTTTGCTTGCTTTGGGTATTGTTTGGCAACCTGAAAATAAGGGTGTTTTTCACTGAAAACTATTTTATCCTTGCCGGGATTCATTTTAAAAACATCCTGCATAGTCTTATCATTTTCATCGCTTATCTCTTTCAGCTTACTTGCCGGTGTGCTTTTTTCAGTTTCGTATTTATCAAGCCGTTCTTCATGGCATCGACATCTCCAATGTCTCGGAGATATGTTGTGATTCCAAATGGGGTCATTTATACTAGCCACTACCCCGTTCATTCGCCTACACTCATCCGCTGTGTTTTCGTCAATTATAGCAACTGATTTTAAACGGGGGAATAAGTCTTCATTTTCCTTTGCAAACTCCCAATTTACTGCGGAATTCCCGGAAGTTTGGGCGGTAATCCATTCGCTCTCTAAATACCCTTCTTTGCCGTTGTACGTTTCAAATCTTGTGAGCGCTTTTTTCTTAAAGTCTTTTAATGGAATTATTTCGTCCCCATCGAACATTAAATCGCGAATCTCCAATACCTGTGTAGCTGTTTTTGCCGCCGAAAACATATAAACGTTATTTCTTAACTCACTTAAAAGCTTATAATCAGGCGAATCGAAATCAAAATCTAACAGAGTGCCTCCGTAGCCCTTATATAGTCCATTTTTAAGGATTTTTGCGGTTTCTGTATAGAGTTTCTTTGGTAATTTATTGATACTAATTACCCCGGCGTAAATAGCCGCTAATAACGCATTTTTTTGCTTTTCGTTGTAATCGAGTTCGTCCATTACAGGTCATAAAGTGTGTCGAGTTGGTTCTTTATGTTTTTTGGCAACACAGGTTCATTTACTGGCTCCTCGCTTATTTCAACCTCAATACCGAGCATTTCAGATAGTTTTTTTGTGTCAGTTACCTTAATACCAGCGGTTTTTAAATCCCTTAACCATACAGCAATTTTGGCGTTAACCTCGCTTTGCTTCTCGAGTTGCTCCTGTATCTCTGAGTTGTTGAGGAATTTAAAAACCAATCCCTGTGGAATGGGCAAACCGATGTTTCTCAGCTTGCCCAATACTTGGTTATTAACCACTTCTTCAATAAACTTGTTATCCAACGCCTCGACTTCCTGCAATGCTTGATAAACCGGTGATTGCTCACTGTTGTTTTGGCCACCCAATTTTCCGGGTGTTGAATCAATGGCATCGGCATGGCCCAGGATTATCTTACTGATTTTCTTTTCAAGGCGAGCCTCTAATGATTCATAAGACTTATACCCGTTACCACCTGCTCCACTGTCAATAAAATCAATTTCGTCGTTATGACCTATAATTGAATAAGCATTCGCGCCCATGTTTTGGGCCTGCTTTTCGAGAAAATCAATATCCGTTTTTTCTGTTTTGTCGGTTTTAATTACTCGGTGTGGCTGGCCGAATATCTCATTAAAAGTGGCGTTATCGGAAAGGTTGTGACGCAGGTAAATTTCGTACAAAGCAACCTTGTAAAGAAGCCCGTAACCGCATCGGCTTTGGCCGGTTTCGCTGGGAGTTTCGACGTAAATAGACCAATCGTAATAGGCTCGCCCTGAATCGTCTTTACAGTCTTTATCCATGAAGTAAACCATGGAATTAGGCGAATAAACAATAGGGCTAAGTGATAAGCGGTCAGGGCTTACATTTTCGCGTCTAATGAGTTTAAGGTTTGGAAAATTGTTGTTTTCAAAATCTCCCAATCCGATCAGAGTATAACCAAAGAACTGCGCATCGAGCGCGTAACTCATCAGGCTGGCAAACCATTTAGTATCAAGTAGCTTTGTGGCTTCTTCGTTCTTTGTTTCGCCATTAAACAAACCAAACTCCTTTAAAAGCGTGAGGTTCTTTCGCTTGGTAATCGCTGCATAAGTTTGACCATTCAGATAAGTATCAGCGTATATCCTTTGAACCTTTACCCGGTAAGGAAGTATTTGCCGCTCCATTTCATCAATAGCTTCACGCCACATGGCAACGTCAACAACTGTGCGGGTAAATTGAATCGGGGCAACGTATTCAGAAAGGTCTAAAGCGCCCTTCTTATGAGCCATTTGGTCTTTAATGGGTGCGTTTGGTATCACGGGCCAAAACAGGTTTTTAACCCGAATGGGTAAGGCCGCTTTTATGTTATCGGTAATTGCCATTAGTAGTCGTTTCTCCTTTTAACCTGTGAACCCATGCGAATAGAACTTCCCTGCCTCGGTTGCCTCATAGGGGCGTTTAAATTAACTTCACCCTTAGCGCACTTCTTTAACCAGTTAATTGCATCGTCGTAATTCTTTACCCAAATATCAGGCACGTTGTTGGGTGAAATGCGAGCAGATAGCAAGTAAAGAGTAATTACAACACTTATGCGAACCAATACGCGGCTTCTGTTATCTCCTGCAGTCCATTTGTTTGTATCTGTTGGCATTGTCCCGGGAGTAACTGAGTATGCCTTTCCGGTTCCCCACTGCCTAGCACCACTGGCCCCGTCATCTGGAAAATAGTTTACCGTTGGTATTTGGTAAGTGCTAAAATGTTCAAGATCTGACTGGTGTGATTGCGTTACGCTTGGTATCACGCAGGTGTATGTTTTGTCTTTGTAAAAAACCTCGTCACCTATCTTATAATTCGCGTAAATATTAAATTCAGGTTTAGGGGTAGTCACGTAAAACAAAGCGTATTGCTTACCTATCTTTGTCCATTTAGCGGCGTTAAACGCTTCCGGAGTTGTTATGGCTATTGAGCAGTAGTAAACATCACCTTGGTAAAGTGTAAGCGCTTTTAAAGTATAAGTTGAAGATGTGCTGTACGCCGTGGCATCGACATAAACCAAGTCCTTTGCCTTGTATGTGGTGGTGGTATCGAACTTAACCGTTTCTCTAAACTCGTCTGAAATGTCGTACTTCTGAGTTATGTAAGATTCAATTATCTCTTTTGCCGTGGCCTGCTCTGTTAGTCTGAAATTATCATCACTGTTCAGTATCTGAGTTAGGTTGCTCGACTGAATGACTGAGTAATAATCCTGTAAAATAAGATACGGCATAAAACAAAGTTACCGTATGCTATGTTTATAAATGGGGGTTTATGCTATTCAGGTGGGCTGAATACCGTGTTAACGGTAATGTCGGTGAGATGCGTAGGTATCGTATAGGTAATTTTTACTATGCTTACTTTTTTGCTTAGTTTCTTTTTTAATTTACGCGGCAACCGGGTAAGCTTTTTTGATTTTCCAATAAAAAAAATCTTTTCAAGATGTTTTAAGGCCTCATGTTTTTGAAGCTTGGTAATTTTGTATTGCAATTCTGTTTTGTTATCCATTGTTAGTATATGTTAGCTCCTCACCAGTTAGTGCGAAGTAAAGGTTTTGGAGTTGGTGGACGTATTTTATATTAAAAAAACTAAATGATTCTTCCCTCCAGTTTTTACCAAGATGTTTACTACATAGCCTTATACTGTTTCCAAAAATGCTTATTTTGTTTTGTATTCCTGTATTTGGAAAGTCAACAATTTTAATTTCTGGTAATAATAAACTTTTCCAGTGTTCAAAATGTTCGTCTTTCACAAACCCAAACTTAACTAACCACTCTTCAGTTAGGGGGATTGGTTCATAATCTTGCAGATAATCAAGACTTTCTCCAATAGCATACCATATTCTCTCATCAAAACATATAATCCCTGTTTTTTCTCCGATGGACGAGTGAACCCTATTTACATAATTCCCAATTCTTAATTCGTTTGGTTTCATTTTTAAAAGCCCGTCAAAAGGAGTTTTTTGATTTAAAATCATATTATATATCTCTACTGCTTTCATAACACAAATTTACGAATTAATACCGATACTTATGTCTATTCGCTCCGCCGTGTATTACAACCGGCAATCCGCCTCTTTGATAAGTAGCAAAGTCGCCTGAAAATGCCGAGCACATAAGATAATCAAACAAGTCCGTGAAGTGGCCGTACTTCTGATACCTTACCTTTGTCTTTGGGTCGGTTTCCATGTCTTTAGACTTTGTGCCGTCTGCTGCCTCTTTTAACAGGATAAAGTCGTTAATAGTGTAGGTACACTTTTCATCAATTATAACCTTGATGCCACCTAATTCTTGCTCAAATACGGTATTAATCCACTGCCCACGCATGGCAACTGATGGGTTTGATGAAAGGACGCGTAATTGTGGTTTAAAGTGCGCCAGGCGTTCCTGTATGATTTTGTAAAAGTTGTGCCCTTTCTCCAACTTAGTATCTTCTTTCTTTGCCGTGGCATCCCCGTATATGAATAGGCCAGCGCTGTGCGATTGATACTTACGCGTTATCTCAGCACACACTGCTGATATGGTATTGTAAGGATTAATCCCCGCTATCTCGTCTATCATTCGTAATTCTTTGCCCTCTATCTGAAAGATACCACAAGGCAGGTAAGGGTTGACGTTGTCATCCCAACTTATGTGTAAAGGTAATGAGGGATTGTAAGAGCACTGGCCAACGTGTTTATCAATTTCAAAGCACTTGTAAAACTCGCCTCCAACTTTTAGCTGTATATTCCAATTTCCGTTAACGAATACCTCATACTTGTAACGGGGCATGTTTTTAAGGCTTTCAAGGTATTCTGGCGTAAGGTGGGGGTTATCGGTTACCTTTGAGGGTATATAAAGCCAGGTAGGCGGTAAAGTGCCATTCTCCCACTTCTCATAAACTCGTTTCTTTACCCATCCTAAAGATGGGTTGCAGGTTGCAAGTATCAAAGGCTTTGGCCTCGGCTCACATTCCCAACGGCCACACCGGCCAAATGCAATATCTAAAGTATCTTCCCTACATTCGTTTATTTCTTCAAACAAAAAGCCGCAGCACTCAAAGCCTTTAAGCCAGTCGAGTTCTTTGTCATTGTCGTAGTTTTCCCCCTTAAAAACAATCACTGAGCCATTTGGGTGCGTGTATTCGTATGGGTTCTCCCTTAACCTGCCCGATGGTCTTAGCTTCTTAAAACTTGGTATTGTGGTAGTTCTTAACTTCTCGGTATTTTCCCGGATAACGCACCAGCGAGACCCTTTGAATATTTGACACATGATAAGAAAGGCGGAAAGGCCAAAGAAAGTCTTGCCCCCACCCATCGCACCGCCAAACAAAATGAACTGGTACTTTTCGGATGCCAAAGCGTCCATGGCCTCCTTTTGTTTACTGGATAAAACTATCATATTTTTTCACCGAAAGTGCGTTTTCACCACCGGTGGGAGCCCCGGTTTTGCTGAAAAGTTGTATTTTAAACGTTAATTTCTTTGTCCCCCCACTTGATCACAGTATTAACGGTTAAATTCCCATTAACCTCGGCTTCAATTTTGTCGCCGTATTTCTTCGGTTTAAGCTTTGATGCTATCCATTTACGGGCATCCACCATGAGGCGGGACCTGTTAACATTATCTCCTGTTTCCTCAAAAGTGCCATCCTTAGTCTCTTTTGTTACAGTCCCAATAAGCGGTTTATCGGAAATACTGACTATTTCGTCAGCTAAAAAATCAGCCTGGGCCTCCCTCGCGCGCGCGTATTTGTCGGCAAATTCCTTATGTTTGCTTATCCAATCAAATACAGTAGAAGGGTGTAATTTGATTTCTTTGCATATAGCGTGCAGGCCCTTGCTTGAACTGGCTATTTCGTTGCAAATCTTATCGGCAATTTCCTCGGTATATTTTGTCTTTGCCACATAACAAATTTACAAAGCTTCGGTTTGAACTAATTAATTTATGCTATTTTATTTAGCTTATAAAATAATCTTTATCTTTGCCTTTATGGAAGCAAAAAGAAAACGCAAGCCCGGAGGGGGCAGACACCCGAAGTTTGGTAAAGGGGTGAAAACTGAAAATGTAACCGTGAGGGTTCCTTTTGGTAAAAAGGCTTATTATCAGCGAAAATTGAACGACTTTGTAGAAAGAGAGGAAAAAATGCGCATTGATAATCAGCAAGTTACAGAATAATTGCAAAATATTTGTTATTTTGCTTGCTAAATAAGAAAGGGCGTTGTATCTTTACACTATGAAAACAATTCAAGATTTAAAAGATAACCCTTTAATAACCCGCTTTATAAAATGAGCTACCAAGCCAACGACATACAAGACACCTACTATATGCTTGACAGAAAGCCATACGAATACGACCACAAATGCGATTGCTGCGGGGCTGGCTTTGATTCCGGGTTCGGGGTTAAAATTATGGATGAAAAGTTTTGTAATCCGTGTTTAAAGGTTGACGAAAATACAGGCACAATTGCTTATATAGAGTTCTACAAAGAAGCTGGAGCCACAGATTCAGAAATATTTAACGCACAAATGATTCAATTATGACAGAAACAAATATAAATGAGATAACAATAAACGGCAAAGTATATTGTTTGAAGGGTAGCGGCCAAATCGCCGAAAACATCGATGGTTTACAACCTGTTCTTATTCGCTCATACGCCTCTGGGGTTCATTTTGGACTATTAAAAAACAAAGTAAGTGAGTTAAATGGGATTAATGTAACCCTTGTTAAAAGCCGCCGTGTTTGGTACTGGTCTGGGGCGTCAAGCATTTCTCAGCTTGCGATGGAAGGCTCTAAAAAGCCGAATGATTGCAAGATAACCGTTGAGGTTCCTTTAATCGAAGTGGCTAATGTGATCGAGATAATCCCGCTATCAACAGAGGCTTTGAATAACTTAAATGCTATTAAAGTATGGAAGCAGTAGTTTTTAAAGGTTACGGTTCCGGTTCCGGTTACGGTGACGGTTCCGGTTCCGGTTCCGGTTCCGGTTACGGTGACGGTTACGGTTCCGGTTCCGGTTACGGTGAATAATATTAAAAAACCAATTATGAAAACAAAACTTGTTAAGATAGTTAAGGCATCCCCGTTCGATTGGTATAAAGGTGCCGTTGGTCAGGAAATGACTGTGATTGACTATGACGAAAACTATTACACACCTTACACAAACGGAACCCGGCTCATAAGTAAGTCAGACTGCAAGGAAGTTAAATTCTCATTCCTTAGAATTATTGCTTTTAAAGGCTATTCGGAGGTGCATGATATGTTAGGTGGCTTTTTTTGGCTTTTCATCTTGTCTTGTGTTGTAGGGGTAATAATTATAGGAATTAACACTTAATAATTATGGGTGAAATAAAAAGATATGTTGCCGAAATTGATTTCTACGTTTATGGCGAAAATGACGTAGAAGCCATGAGCGCTACTAAAGAGATTCTTCGTTTGGTTTTAAATCACTGCGATAACCATGCCTCAATAATAAGATTAACTGATCAAGGATTTGGAAGTCTTGCGGTAAGAGAAGTGCCGTTAACAATTAAAAAATGATTTTTTTACTTGACATATCGCTAATAATAATCCCTTCACTAACCATTTTAATTACTCTACACTATGGTATCACAAAAAGAAATAATCGAGCAGCAAAATAGGCTTATTGACACCTTGCAACAAAAGCTGGCGGTGGCAGACGAAAGAATTGAAAACCTACAAGCCATTAACACGGCTCACGAAGCACAAAATGCTTTGCTTGAAAATCACATACAATTTTTAGATAAACAACTTAATAAACTAACAGGTATAACAGCTTAAAAATGGAAACAGAATCACTAACAACTAAATCGCTTTTTGCAAAAGAAAACGTGCGCAAAAAGTTTGAGGAAATGCTCGGTAAACGCGCAAATCAATTCATCACTTCGGTGCTTCAAATTGCATCCAGTAATGAACTACTATCAAAAGCAGACCCCATGAGTATATACAACGCGGCGGCGGTTGCGGCAACTTTAGACCTGCCATTAAACAACAACCTAGGGTTTGCATATATAGTTCCTTATAACCAAAAGCAGAAGGACGGTAGCTACAAGGTCGTTGCTCAGTTTCAAATGGGATACAAAGGCTTTATTCAACTGGCACAAAGGACAGGACAGTTCAAAACAATAGCAGCTACACCCATTTATGAAGGCCAATTAGTGTCAATGAATCCCCTAACCGGTTTTGAATTTGACTTTACAAAAAAGGGTGAAAAGATAATCGGCTACGCAGCGTATTTTTCTCTGATTAATGGGTTTGAGAAAACTCTATACATGACCTATGAAGAAATTCAAAAACACGCAGGGAAATTCTCTCAAACTTACAAAAAAGGTCATGGCCTGTGGAAAGATGAATTTGACAGCATGGCGCTTAAAACAATTATAAAGCTTTTGCTTTCAAAATTTGCCCCTCTTTCTATTGAAATGCAAAAAGCAACAATTACCGACCAATCAGTAATAAACAATCCCGACACTGAGGACGTTACTTACATTGATAACGACACACCGGTAATTGATAAGGACGCCGAGCGCCTCACACTAATGATAAACAACGCCTCTACAATTGAACAACTGGAAGCAATCACCTCTGAGAACGTTCTATCTCCAGAGCAGTTAGACATGGTTGAATTTCGCAAAGTAAACTTAGGAAAATGAAATATTTGTTTTTTGACTTGGAAACAACCGGACTAAACCCAGCCAAAAATGGGATTCATCAAATAAGCGGTGCCATTATAGTTGATGGCGAAGTTAAACAGTTGTTTAATTACAAGGTTAGGCCAAACGAAAAGGCAATAATAGAAGATTCCGCTTTAGAGGTTGCAAATGTAACTAAAGAGCAAATTATGGCGTATCCCGAAATGCGAACAGTTTACAATGATTTTGTTGAAACATTAGCATTGTATTGCGACAAGTTCAATAAGCAGGACAAATACTTTTTAGTTGGGTACAACAACGCCGCATTTGACAATCAATTTTTACGTGGGTTTTTCCTTCAAAATGGGGATAACTACTTCGGTTCGTGGTTTTGGTCTAACTCTATTGACGTAATGGTTTTAGCCTCTGAATTTCTTAAAAATGAACGTCATAAAATGCAGGACTTTAAACTAAAAACAGTTGCAGCGTATTTGGGTTTGACAATTGACGAAATCAGGTTGCATGACGCAAGTTACGATATAGAGCTAACAATGTTTATTTACAAAACTATCACAGTATGGTAAAAGATATTTTATTCCGTTGCTCATCGCTCGGCCACATAATGCCCGGCCCAAAAGAGGGCGCAGAAATAGCAGAGGGGGTTAAAACGCATCTGGTTGACGTTTTTGTAAGCTCTTATTATGGTAGGCGTGAAGAAAAAGAAAGCAAGTATTTAACTAAGGGCAATGAACGCGAAGAAGATAGCATCACACTTTTAAACCTGCACTTAGGAATATCAAAACAATTACGTAAGAACAAAGAGCGTTTTAACAACGAATACATTACTGGTGAGCCGGATGTTATTTTTGAAACAAAAAACGGATTAGAAACCTACGATACTAAAACGTGCTGGTCTGCATTTACATTCTTTCGTGGCAAGCAAAAAGTTGACATTAACCACAAGTGGCAAGGCATTGGATATATGGGTTTAACTGGTGCCAAAAAGCACACGGTAGCCTATTGCCTTGTAAACGGGACAGCCGAGGCCATAATGACCGAAAAATACTACTTAGGCAGAAGGTTGGGTGTTATTGACCAGTCAAATAAAACAGGGGATTTTTTGGAAAAATGTAAGCAGATAGAGATTAACCACATTTTCGACTTGCAGGCATTTGTTCGCGAAAATCCCGGATTTGACTTTGATAACGACCTGAGTAAATGGACGTATGACATTCCATTAAAAGAACGGGTACACCTAGTTTCTTATGAACGGGATGAAGAACAAGTTAAATCAGTTTACGAAAGGGTTGAAAGGTGCCGTAATTGGATTAAAACAAACCTACTAACACACTAAACAATGACTGACCAACACGCTAAAGGCAACGTAATGACTTGGTTTGAATTAAAACACTTTTTTAAAACTAAAGGCATAAAATTAAAGCCTGTTAGCAAATTGAAAGCCCGCATAAACAAATCAAAAATTGAAAAAGCCTAAGACATATTTCTTCCATAAAATTATTAACCAATAAACAATAACAAAATGAAAGTAAAAACAGTAAGTTACAGCAAAGTATTCTCATTAGGAAATTATGAGAACGAAAAATTAGGAGTTGAATTTGAACTTGCAGAGGGCGACGATGTTCAAATGGCAATGCAGAAAGCAAGGGAATTTGTCGAGTTTAACCACAAATTAAACGGCATTGTAACAGAACAATCACAATGTGAACACGTAGTCGCCAACCCGGACGATTTTACAGGCGCACAAGTAAAAAGAGCCAAAGACCGCCTTGACCAAATTAACGAACTATTATCTAAGGGAAAAACGTTATTGTTGGTTTGAAGCCTCTCAAAACATATTTCTGCCCCGAATGTGGAGATGAGTTTACTAAAAGAAGTTCACTGCAAAAAACCTGTCCTAAAGTAACGTGCGCTATTTCTTACACAAAAAAGAAGCAGGCAATCAAAATGGAACGTGAAAACAATAAAATTCACAAAGAACTTAAACAAGCATCTTTTGACCTACCAGCAATAAAAGGCAGAATGGAACACTGGATTAACAAAATAGTTAGGTTAATTGACTATGGGCATCCCGACATCTCATCCGGGAAACCCTATGGCCAATATACGGTTCATGCCGGCCATTTTATCAGTAAGGGCGGAAACGAAACTTTAAGATTTAACCTGCTAAACATTTGGGCGCAGGCAGATTTCGACAACACTTATGGGGGCGGAAACGTTACCGATTACCGGGCCAACTTAATCAAAACATTTGGTCAGGAACTAATGGACGAAATAGACGGATTAAAAGCTAAGTACCCTAGGATAGGATTCAATAAAATTGATTTAATGTGCAGCCTTACAGTAGCGCGTAGAATAGTTTTAAGGTTGGAGAAAGAAAGGGAATTGGGTCGCATTTATACAACTGAGGAACGGGTTAGTTTAAGAAAGAAGTTTAACGAGGAAATAGCAATTTATCTGTGAACTACCCCGAATACATACTAAGGTACTTCATAAGAAGAAGGAGAATGTTTTACAAGATAATTTGGAATTAAGATGATAAACGCAAACGAGAAATTAGACCTTATTGAAGCGGAATTAGAATCCTGCTACCAAAGGCTTGGTATTATCAAATCAAATGTTTCTGATTTTATCCCTGAGATTAAAAACCAAGTTCCTGAAGTATTAGACCGGGTTCGTCAAATGGCCCACGATAGCCCTAAGTTTAACGATGATTCATTTTGTGAACTGGTAAATATTATCAATAAAATAAAAGCTGAGTTATGAAACAACCAGAATTAGAATTTCCAACACAAAGCCCTTTTAACGGCGATAGCGTTGAAACACAAAACCGAAATCTATATAAGTATTTGGAAACGGGCAAGCACATTAATTGCACTATGGAAAAGGTGTTAAAACAATTGAAAATTAAATACCTAAACAGCCGAATATCCGACTTGCACAACAACAAATTAAACCCTGTTCGCATTGAAAGAAAAAGAATTAAGGTTGGAAATACTTCGTGTATGGATTACTGGATTAGCTCTGTAAACGCATGAAGCAGTTAATAGTAATAATTATTGTTTTTAGTTTCTGCATAACGGAGGGATTTCCGTCAACGTTTTGCAGCTTAGCGTTCGGTTTTTGGCTTACCGAAATGCTCAAGTTTACCATAATGCTAATAGCCAAAAACTGACGCTAAGGTGCTGTTAGCAGTCTGGTTTTAAAAATTATTCTCATTGATTATCAACAAGTTAAAAGAAAATTGAAAAATAAATTTGCAGGATTGAAACATTTGTGTTACATTTGCAGTATAAATAATCACAGACAATAAAAACTTATCAAAATGAAAAAACAAACAAAAACAGTAATGCTCTACTCTGTAATGTGTGGTCTTTATGTAGACCAAAGTTTATTTTCTCCATTCCCAAATGTCGATAGTAATTATACACCTGATTTGGAATTGGCAAAGAAAAGGTATCAAAATATTTCCATTGAGGATTTTGATAAAAAAGAAGTTCTTTTAGCGAGAATGAAAGGTCATAAAACATACAATAAATATATTATACAAGTTGAAGTTCCTATCAATATTTTTAACAGGGCAATGAAAGATGAACTTGTTAATGGGTATGAAGGAGCTATTAACGAGTGAGTTTGGGAAGATAAAGTAAATTGGAAGTTTGATAATGTATTAGACGAGGTTTTTGAAATTGAAGGTGGAATATCTTCATTACACATAACAAATGTCAGAAAATGGACAGAGGAAGAAATTGCGGTTTCCTGATAAGTTCCGCAATACTACAATGATAAGGTTAGTTAATCGTTGTGTTTAGTTAAATCTAAACTTTATAGCTAACGGACGCAATTGCTCATACTAAAATGCACAACTTGACAATAATAGTTGGATAACAGCGACTATGAGCAGTTGCCCTTGTAGAAGTACTCACAATCGGTAGGTTAAGCCGATTATTTTAAAACAAAATTATGGCACACGAAACACTAACATTTAGACCGAGCAAAAAGAACGAAGCTATACTTGTTCAATTAGCTGAACTTGCTGAAAAGGAAAACAGAAGTTTAAACAATTACATTGAAACATTATTTATTACCCATTTAAAAGAGCGTGGGCAAAAAAATAATAAAACTGCTAACCGAAATGTTAAATCGAAGGACTGACCCCCTATTGGTTATAACGTTTTGCGGCTTTGCGATGGCTGCCAAAGAAGGAAGTTGATTATTCACCGAGAACTGTCAGGCGGCTATTGCAAAACCGCTGTTAGCCGCTGGCCTTTCTCACAACGCAAATAAAAAAATGAACTTAGAACAATTAAAACAAGAAGAAGAAAACTTACTTAATCTCCTTTCAGAAAACAGGAGTAAGCAAAAAGAATTAAACAGAATTGAGTATGTTAAAAAGTGGGGCGTTGACATTGGTGATACTGTTGAATGGATGGATGGTAAAACACTAAGGACTGGAGTAATAAGCAAAATAGAATACTCTGGTGTCAACCCTAATTACTTTTGGGCTGCTCTGTTTAATTCTGATGGTAAAGTAGGGAAGCGTGAAATGAGAATTTGGTCGTGGAGTTTAAAGGAGATTAAGTTGGTTACAAAGTCGTCATAGGCTTGCGGCTAACGGAACGCAGCTATACGTAGTTGCTCACTTTAAAAACGAAAAATTATGATAACAGAAAAAGAATACTTAGAAGCAAAAAAGATTGTAGATGCCTACAAAGAGCAATTACGTATAGCTGATGTTATGCGTAGTAAGCTATTGCAGGAAGAACGTGAAAAGAAATACAAGTGGTGCGAAGAAAATGGTGGACACGAATATCGTGAAGACACATATAAATGGGGAAGCTCAACACGAGTTTCTTGTATTTCTTGTGGGAAAACTATTGAATAGCTTATTACGCATAACGTTTTGCAGCTTGGCGTTCGGCTGAGGAACGAAGCTGACGCTAAGGTGCTGTTATAGCCAGTAGCGGTTAATGATTAGAAACTTAATTAAAAACAATAATATAATATGAAAAAAGCACCACAAACATTATTTGGAAAACAAATAAGAAATAACAAAAAAGCTCATGAATTAATGATTGGGCTAAATATGGTTGGGTTAAGCGTTAATATACCAGCGTGTGAACTTATTTTAAAAACACAAGCAGCAATGAAAAAAATGGGAGGGAAATTTGATTTAGAAACTGCCGCAAAATTGCAAGTTGAAAACGATGATTTTTTTGCTAAAATGGCTGCTGATTTTAAAGATGAACAAAAAGCTGATTAGAAGTAGGATGGTAGCTATTGGCTATAACGGTCACGGCTTTATGTCAGTGGCGGATTTTAACCACAAAAGTTGATTATATGAACGAAACTAAAAATATAGAACAAAGCTCATTAGAAGCACTGAACCCGCCATTGAATAAAGCCGATGTTAGCGGCAGTGCATTGTATCACGGGGATTGTTTTTCTTTTTCATTACCAAATTATGACTTCATAATAAGCGATTTACCATACAACACAAAGTATGCTGATTGGGATAATGGTTTCAATGCCAATAAATTTTTTCAAATGAAAGCCAAAGGGTTTGTGCTTTTTGCTGTTCAGCCACTCACAAGCGAATTAATTATGGCAAACAAAAAACAATATAAGTATGATTTAGTTTGGAGTAAGAACTGCTACAAAAGTAATTCGTTTAAAACAAGGCCAGGAAGACAACATGAAACAATATTGATATTTGGTGATTTGCCATATAACGCTCAAATGACAAAAAGAACCGAAACGGAAATGCAAAGATTGAATTATGAACAGAGGTTAAAATATCAATATAAAAATCCGGGCAGTGTATTGTTTTTTGATGCTATAAATAACAGAAACGGAAGCAGAACAGGACATCCAGCGGAAAAACCTTTGGATTTAATGGAATGGTTAATAAAAACCTACACAAATGAGGGTGACACTATTTTAGACCCGTTTATGGGAACGGGAACAACAGGTGTAGCCTGTCTAAAAAACAATAGAAAATTTATTGGCATTGAAAAAGAAAAACAATACTATAATATTGCGGTGAGTCGGCTGTTGCATTGCCGCTAACGGGTTCGGGCTTTACGCTCGGTGGCGTTTCAAGGCACAAACTTTCAAACAAGCAATAATGATGATAGAAGCACAAATGTTCAATAAAGCACAAATGCCCCAATCTTGCCAAACCGATGTTAGCGGTAGTACGGTTTCATTAGACGAAACTCAAACCGCCATTATGCAAGGTAAAATTTGTCCTTATTGCAAAGGCAAAACAGAATATGTAGACAGTGCTGTTATTTATGGCAAAAGCTACGGAATGATTTATTTGTGCAAACCTTGTGATGCTTACTGTGGTGTTCACAAAGGAACTGATAATGCACTTGGAAGATTGGCAAATAAAGAATTACGCCATTGGAAAAAAGAAGCCCATAAATACTTTGATGTGATATGGAAAGAGGGACACGAAAAAAGGGGCGAAGTTTATAAACACTTGGCTAATCATTTAAAATTACCTATTGAATATTGCCATATAGGAATGTTCTCGGTAGAAACTTGTAAAAAAGTGGTTGATTGGTCGAAGATGATTTTAAATGATTTAAGGAGGTTAGATATGGATTTAGGTGTAGATGTAAAACGTCCGCATTATGAACGTCCGTAGTATTACCGCTAACGTTTGACGGTTGGCGTTCGTTGCCGACCATAATTAATAGATAAATTAACTTAAAAGCATAAATATTATGAGTTTAAAAAACGTATCAAAAGAGCAAAAAGGCAATGACGCTAACCGTGTGTTGTATGCTGTGCTTAAATTAAATACAGATATTGAAGTTACAAATCCATTCACTGGAAAACAAGAAGATATTAAACTTGGAGGATTAGCTGGATATATCCCGGTATTTGAAACAATAGAAGAAGCAAAAGAATCATCACAAAACGGCAAGTATCAAATTGTAGCTATCATGGCATAGCATACAACGGCAGCGAACTTGCTTTGTTTGCTAATCCAATTAAAGCATTTGAGCAGCAACACGCAAATAGAGCAAGTTTGTTGTTAAGTATCAGTAAAAAACCGCCAGCGATGGCATAAAAACAAAAATAAAATGGCAAAGAAAACAGAAGTCAAAAAAGTAAGACCGAGTGAAGCTATACGCTCACTTGAAAGCTATAACGAAAAAGTATTTATGTTGGTGCAGACCTGCTCATTGGCGCTACAACATAATTTTGTTGACAAAGCAATAGCGGATAATATGAAGGAACAACTAAACGAGGTACAGGCATTTTATGACAGCGAGGGTTGAGGCGGTTTTTATTGTACTTAACGTCCAAGCAGCTTTGCGTTCGTGCTGCATTTTGAAACCGAACGCTTCATTTAACAACAAATTTTGATATGGAAAAGAATGTAAGTAATACCACCGAACCGCAGCATGACGCAAAACTGCCTGTTAGCGGTTCGGTGCTTTCTGATGAAGAAATGAGAGAGCCGATTGAAAACGCATTATATGCAACAAAAAGATTTTTAACAACACAAGCGACTGACTTAGCGGAAGGAATTTTACAATACCTAAAAGATGCTGGATTTACGATTGTCCGCACTGACCGCTAACGGCTGAGGCTTGTGGCAGTGCGACTACAACCGATAAACTTAATTTGAAACACTAAACCTTTTTTTAAATAATTTTGAGCGATGGGACATTATACAGAATTACAATGCAAGATTAAATTGCGAAAAGATACACCTGAAAACGTAGTGAACATTTTAAAAAGAGTGTTGATTGAACGTGATTTGGGACATGATAAGGCTTTATTTCATTCAGATGATGTTTTTAAGCCTGAACTTGAACACGAATTTTTTAAATGTGAACGGTGGTATATGCTTTTTCTTTCTACCAACTGTGGAGATATTCAAGGCGGAAAGATGTATCAAGAAAAGGAATATTGGATAGTTGATTTACATACCGAATTTAAAAACTACGATAGCGAGATTGATAAATTCATTGATTGGATTACTCCTTTTATTGTTGGTAGAAAGAAAAAGCAATATGTAGGATGGTGGCAATCAGAAAGCATGAACCAAAGATGTAACATTTACATTGAGTGGGTGGGAGAAAAAATTATTTAAAAAAGATTATGAGCAGAAACTTACATACGAAGCACCAACTAAGCATTGCCACAAGCCTGTGTTATAAGCAGTACTTTGGTTGTGCGGTGGCTTCGAGCGGTATTGCTTATAACGGACGGGTATTTGCGCTCGTTTTAATGGCGCAAATACTGTGTTATGCCTTCGGTTTTTTGAATGGCTGATAAATGAATTTAATAACTAAAAAATAAATAAGATGAACAAACCAACGAGAATAATTTTAAGGCTGTTAATGAGCCCATTTTTACTATGTATCATTTTAATAAGATACAATTATGTAGCATTGAAACACGCTTTTTTAGCTGTAAAATATGGGGGCGAATGGATTACTTATATGGAGAAAGACGAGTTTAAAACCATTAAAGAAATTTATACCGAGATTAAAGACCAACGTGTGTCGGCAAAAACTGAGGCATAACATAAAATATGTGAGTTTAATAAGTAAACAATTGATTTAAAACTAATTGCATGAATATTTCTGAACACACCGATAATTTTATTCAGGAAATGAGCCGGAGAAATTACAGCAAAAATACAATTGACAATTATTCTAATTGCGTTAAACATTTTTTCGCTCAGTCTAAAAAAGACCATCCTAAAAATATTAACGAACAGGATATAAAAGTTTTTTTGGGTGAATTTACAGAAGTAAATACCCAACGTAATTATCATTCTGCTATTAAGAAGTTTTATGATGTTTGTTTAGGTCAAAAAAACAAATTCAAATACATTCCTTATGCAAGAAAAGAAAATAAACTCCCGATTGTTTTAAGCCAGCAAGAAATACAGCGAATGTTTGATGTTTGTGAAAACGCAAAACACAGGGTAATACTTGCATTACTTTATTCCTGTGGGTTAAGAGTTTCTGAGTTAATAAACCTCAAATGGGTTCACATAGACCGGTCGAGAATGATCATAAATATCATTCAGGCAAAAGGCAAAAAAGACAGGATAGTCCCTCTTAATGATAAACTTAATGAGCTACTTACAAAATACTACAAAGACTATAAACCTAACGAGTACGTTTTAAACGGTCAGTTTCCTGAAAAGGAATTAAGATATTCAGAAAGAAGTGTTGGTGAGGTGGTGAAACAATTGGCGAATAAAGCCGGAATAGATAATAAAAGAGTTTACACACACTTAATAAGGCACTGCTCTTTTACTCACATGGTTGAGGGCGGTACTGACATAAACATAATTCAGAAAATTGCCGGACACTCCAATGTTAAAACAACCATGATTTACACACATATTTCGCCTAACATAATAAGCAAAGTTAATTCACCTTTAAACAATATAAAATTATGAGAGTAATACCCTTTTCAACAAGTTTCCCTGGCTACCATCCTAAAGCTAAAGCACCTACTTATTTTGTAGAGAAAATATGGGAAAGCGTCGGTTTGCCAGAAAAAGAATTTAGTTTTAATTGCCCAGACGAATACCAGCATTTTATGCGACTTGGTTCTGATGAACTATTCCCAAAACACAACACAATTAGAGGGGGTAAAAGGTGGAAAATAGGCGACTGGTTTCAGCCTGTAATTTGGGGCAACGACATTAACCCGAAATCAGGCAGAAGTGGCCCATATCATTCTAAACAAATAAAATTCGCCCCACCTATTCAAGTGGTGAAAACCTGGGATATTTCAATTGTACGCGGTGACACATACGAACAGATTTGTATAAGTATTAATAAAGATACTTTATACTATACATCATCTTTTGGTGAAAAAGGCTTACCCGAATTAGAGCGTTTAGCCAAAAACGACGGTCTGTCAAGTCAGGATTTACTTGACTGGTTTTTACTCAACCCTGAATTTAAAAAGACAGGTGTTTTTGATGGGCAGATTATCTGCTGGAATGATAAAGTAAATTATTAAAAACAAATAGACAAGCATCACACAAATAAGTATGGCAGAATACACACAAAAATTGCGAAGTAAAAATTTTCCATCCGATGAAAAAATAAAGATAATTGACAACCGTCTTATTGAAATTAATCACGAATTATCTATTATTCCAAAAATAATACCCCTTGGTAATCCTTTAGCAGCACAAAGGCATAGTTTGCGGTGTGAAAAAAGGCGTTTAATATTAAAAAAAACAAGAGTGTTATTTGGACAAGTAACTTTAAGAGAACAAATAGAGTTTATAAATGCTAAAAATTCTATTTGTGCTTATTGTGGAACCAACAAGCTACCATCTATTGACCACATTGTGCCAATATCAAAAGGCGGAACCGATACCCTTGACAACATTCAAGTATTATGCAGCAGTTGTAATAGCAAAAAGAAAGATAAAATTGTATGAGTTTAAGGAAGTTGCCATATATCCCACTTTACATTCAAGATTTTATGACAGATGAAAAACTATGTGAATGCTCCGCAGAGGCAAACGGTGTTTACATAAGACTTATGTGTTTAATGCACAAATCAGAGTTTTATGGTAAAATTTTGCTCAAGCAAAAACATAAGCAAAATGGTGGGCAAATTTTAAATTTTGCTTCAATGGTTGTTAAGACAATGCCTTTTTCTCTAGACGAAGTTGTTCGAGGTCTAACGGAATTGGTAAATGAAAAAGTACTTTATATAGAGGGAGACTTTTTAATCCAAAAACGAATGGTAAAGGACGCTGAGATAAGTGAAAAAAGGGCAGTTTCTGGAAGATTAGGCGCAAAAAAATTATCCGAAATACACGGTAATTTTGCCACAGCAAAAAATGCAGCAAAATACCCAGCAAACTCTGAATATGAAAATGATATTGAAAATGAAAGTGAAGAAAAACAAAATCCGAAACTAAAACTGATTGAAATTTTCTTTAATGATTTGCCAAATAGTTCTGAATTTGAACGGATATGTATGGTTTTAAACCTTTCAAAGGAAAACTTAACAAAGTACGTTACTCCATTTAGGCAGGCCGCCGAGCTAGACTACCCTTCATTCAAGGATTTTTGCAACCACTTTAAAAATTGGGTAAGGAAAAATCCAATTACTGAGCAGCCAAAAACTAACAAAACAAACTTAGCCGGAAGATGAATCACAGTTTAGACCTCGAAGATGCCGTTATTGGAGCTTTACTGCTCGAATCTCACTGGCTAACACACATTACCCCCATTTTAAAGCCTGAGTGCTTCTATTCGTCTAAAAATGGCCTAATTTACGAAGCTATTTTAAACCTTGACAAAAAAAGGGAGGTTATTGATATTTTCACAGTAACCCAGGAACTTTCAAAAATGGGCAAGTTGCAATCGGTTGGGGGGGCATACGCCGTTTCATCGTTGGGTACAAAATCTGTTGGTGGCCCAAATATTGAAACCCACGCCTTAAAGGTTTACCAGCTATTCATTTTGAGGAAAACTGAAGAAATAGCCATAAGGGTTCAATCCGAATGCCGGGAGCCTAAAGCTGATGCCCCGGAGATTTTATTCAATTTTCTCAAAGAACTATCCTCACTAAACTACATTGGCAAGTCAAAAGAGGTTCATATAGCCGATGCCGTTGGTCAGGTTATCAGTGAAAGCAAATATGCAATTGAGCACGGGGTTAAATCCGGTTACTTATCCGGGTGGAGAAATTTAGATAACCTATTTAGCCGCCAACCGCAGGATTTTGGAGTTATAGCAGCAAGGCCCGGAATGGGTAAAACGGCCTATATGCTTTCTTTGGCTTATAATTCAGCATTAAAAGGCAATCCAACGGTTATTTTTTCTCTCGAAATGTCCACTATCCAACTAGCATCTAGGTTAACGGCATCACTTTCAAACATAAACGCTAAACTTATTAATGAGAAAAAGGTTAGCGCTGGCCAGCTACTTACAATTGGTTCAATTATTCCACAACTTGAAAACGTGCCACTTTACATAGATGACACGCCAATCCTACACGTCGAACAGTTAAGGTCATCAATACGCCGGTATGTTGAGAAATACGGAATAAAAGAGGTTTGGGTCGATTACCTACAATTAATGGCCGGAGAAAAGAAAGGCAACAGGGAGCAGGAAATTAGCTACATAAGCCGGAATTTAAAAAGGATTGCTAAAGAAGAAAACATACCCGTAATTGCTTTAAGCCAGCTAAGCAGGGAGGTTGAGAAAAGACCGGATAAAAGACCCATGTTAAGCGACTTAAGAGAATCCGGGGCAATTGAACAGGATGCGGACTGGGTGCAGTTTTTATACCGTCCTACTTATTACGGGGCCGAAGAATATCCCGAAACATTTGAAGGCCAACAAAGGGACGTACAAGGTAATGGCTGGAATATGTTAGTAGTCAATGGTGCCAAGTACCGAGGTGGCAGTCCTTTTGAATGTGCCCTTAAATTTTATGGCGAATTTATGAGAATTGATAACTACGATTATAACGGATTTTCAGAACCAACATTTAATAAACTTGAAAACAACACCGATTTTTTATGATGAAAAAGATTCCAATAAAAGCAGAAAACAGGGTTTCGCTCAGCGAAGCCGGTAAGTATATATCAATGAAAAAACATAGAGATAGGAAGGGCTACATTGTTTCATCCATTGAAAAAGATTTAGTTAAAGTGCTGTGGGATGGTTTAAAAACACCAACAGTTTACCACGTTACATTTATTGCCAAAGCCGACCCTGAAGAATACTTTGATTGGAGTCCGGTAAAGGTTAATATAACGCCTACAATTGATTCAGATGCAGTGCAGAAACTAATAAACTACCGAAATAGTATTGATAAGCTAATGATTGAAATGAACCCTTTGAACGAAAATAGAGGGAGGTTTATGAATGAAAGCAGGGAAATAACAAGGTTAATAAAGCAAGTAATAAAAGTGGATTTTTCAGTTTTAAATTTATGATAGAATACACAAAATTTTTAGAAACAAAAAAGAAATCGTTTTTAGAAAGCGGTTTTGATATTAACGAAAATGAGTTAAATGCTAACTTGTTTGATTTTCAAAAATTCACGGTAAAAACAGCATTAAGTAAAGGTAGATTTGCGATTTTTGCTGATTGTGGGCTTGGTAAAACATTAATGCAGCTTAGTTGGGCCGAGGCTGTATTTAATCATACTGGTAAAAAAGTTTTGATTTTAGCCCCATTAGCGGTAGTTGAGCAAACAAAAGAAGAGGCTGTTAAGTTTGGTATTAATTTGAATTGCTTTAATATCACAAATTATGACCAGCTAAAAAACATAGAAAACATATCTATGTACTCAGGTGTTGTTTTAGATGAAAGTAGCATTTTAAAAGGTAGGGATGGTAAACTTAGTTCGTTAATTATTAGTGTTTTTAAAAACACACCTTATAAGTTAGCCTGTACTGCAACACCTAGCCCAAACGATCACATGGAGTTAGGCCAGCATTCAGAATTTTTAGGTGCCATGTCTTACCTTGAAATGTTGGCCATGTACTTTGTTCACGACGGTGGAGAAACAAGTAAATGGAGATTGAGAAAACACGCCAAAGATCCTTTTTGGAAATATGTATGTAGTTGGTCTATTGCAATTGACAAACCAGACACTTTAGGTTTTGAACATTTCGGATATGATTTGCCGGAAATAGAATACGTTGAACACGTTATAAAAACTGAAAACATAAGCGGAAATTTATTTGGTGAAGTTGCGGTAAGTGCCACTGACCTACACAAAGATTTAAACCGCTCTTTTGATGCTAGGGTTCAAAAAACAATTGAACTAGTTAATTCTAATTCTGACCAGTGGATCGTTTGGGGACTTAAAAACAACGAAACAGACACCATTGAAAAACTATTACCAGACAGTGTAAACGTGCAGGGTTCTGACACGCCGGAATACAAAGCCAAGTACTTAAATGGATTTGCTCATAAAGAATTTAAAACGCTTATCACGAAAACAAGTATTGCCAGTTTTGGTATGAATTACCAACAATGCCACCAAATGGTATTTATGTCTTACGATTTCAAATTTGAAGCGTTTTATCAGGCAGTTAGGCGTTGTTATAGGTTTGGACAAAAAAATAAAGTTACAGTACATTTATTAATTCCAGATAGTCAGGAAAATGTACGTAAAACCATTTTAGAAAAACAAGAGCGCCACCAAGAAATGATTAAGGAGATGGCAAAGTACTCAAGCGAAACAAACTACAAATCAAACAATTCAAAAGTAAAAATTATGAATAAGGAAATTAAAACAGAAAACTACCATTTAATTAACGGGGATTGCGTGCAGGAAACAGCAAAGTTGCCAGAAAATTGTGCCGATATTGTTGTTTTTAGCCCACCATTTGCTGAGTTGTATGTTTACTCAGATAAAGAGGAAGATATGGGCAACGTTAGCGACTACAAGCAATTTGAACAACACTTTAAATATCTTATCCCTGAGCTAAAAAGAGTTTTAAAGGCTGGCAGAATTTGTGCAATACATTGTATGGACTTGCCTATTCAAAAAGGAAAAGAGGGGTATATTGGATTAAGGGATTTTTCAGGAATGTTAATAGACTGGTTTCAGGAGTGTGGTTTTATTTATCATTCACGCGTTACCATTTGGAAAAATCCGGTAACTGAAATGCAACGAACAAAGGCACTCGGATTACTTCATAAAACAATTAAAAAAGATAGTTCTATGACCCGTGTTGGTATTCCTGATTATGTGCTTTTTTTCAGAAATGAAGGCGATAACGAAGTGCCAATAACGCACCAAGACAAAGATCAATCACTACCCGATTATTTACCTGTTGATTTGTGGCAACAATATGCTAGTCCTGTATGGATGGACATTGATTATTCCAGAACACTGCAATACAGAAGCGGGAGAGATGGAAACGATGAGAAACATATATGCCCTTTACAGCTAGATACAATTGAGCGCATTTTACACCTTTATTCAAACGAAGGAGAAACTGTATTTAGTCCATTTGGCGGCATCGGATCTGAGGGTTGCTGTGCTTTGAAAATGAATCGTAAAAGTATAAGCATAGAATTAAAAGAGTCTTATTTTAAACTTAACGCGAATAACCATAAGGAATTTGCGGAAGAAAAAAACAGCGTGTTAACACTTTTTTAAAGACAAATTTTATTTGATTACTCAACCTAGAGCAATAGAACAGAAATTAATTAAAAACTAAAACACCATGATGTCACCAAAAGCAATACAGCTAATTAAGCATTACGAATCCCTACACGATGGGGATTTAAAAGAAGTAGGTATTCAGCCTAAACTTGACCCGGTAGGAATATGGACAATTGGATGGGGCCACGCCATAATTGACCCTTTAAATGGTAAATTCCTAAGAGGTAAAGAAAACTACAAAAGAGCAAAAGACCTATTCCCAGGATTTAATATTCAGCAAGCCGAAGACCTGTTTTTAAGAGATATTTCCGTCTTTCAAAAAGAAGTTTCAAGGTTAGTAGGAATAAGGCTTAACCCTGACCAATTAGGGGCTTTAACTTCTTTTTGTTACAACATTGGAATAGGTAATTTTAGAAAGTCCAGCGCCTTAAAAAGAATCAAATTAGGCGATTTAAAAGGATGTGGTGATGCTCTTTTGTTGTGGAATAAAGGAACTATTAACGGCATGAAGGTAGTCTTAAAAGGGCTTACTTACCGTCGAATGAGTGAAAGAGATTTGTTGGTTAAAGGGGAATTGAAGTTTTATAATAAATAACGTTTTGCAGCTAACAGAAGTGGCTGCTTGTAAGAACTTCTGAATTTAAAACCAACGCTTGTAGCAGCCATTTTTGTTAGGTGCTGTTATAAACTGTATTAAAATTTGCTATGACAGAAGAAAGATTAAAAATTGAAATTGAACTCTATGTTGTTGGAGATGGTAGAACTTACTTAAACTTTTGGAATTGGAAAAACGGTGAAGATGTGATTGCAGAAGTTAAGGATGGTAAATTGTTTATGGATATAAACGAAGTAGAAACTGAGGTTACATTGCAAAAGTTTATAGATGACGTTAAAAGCAAATTTTAATATTGCTTATAACGTTTTGGATAAGGACACTTTTAACGTTTACGCCTTAAGTCTGTTACTGATGGCCCTGGGGCAATTGCTAGGCAAATATGTGTTTTAAAAGCCATATAACAAAGGAAACAACACTTCCGCCTACGATGCCCCAAACGCTTGCTTTGGCTGCTTTAACCGCTTGCGCTTGCCTGTATTCGTTTATAAAGTCATTAAGGTTTTTCTTAACGCTTTCGACATCTTCCTTTAAATCTTCAACGTCCATAACCAAGCCCTTTCTGCCAGTTTTTCCATCGTTTTCAAGATAGAATAATATACGTTGTAAACTGTCTTTTATTGAGTGTATTTCTTCACCGTGTTCCATAAGTCTTTTAATGGGGAAATGATTTTATTGTACGGGTAAGGAAAATACACCTTAAAAAGGTATATCAGGGATATTATTAAAATTATACGGTCGTTCCAAGAATAAGAGTTTGAGTTAAAAAAGGCCCGGTCTGTAAAGTTGCCAATTGCAAAATCCAGCGCCACAAAACAAATATGTTTGAAGTGTATATTTATTGCGCCAAATAAAAACATGGCCCCGGCAAGGTAAAAACACCTTTCTATGCCATATAGAATGTATCTTAATTTGTGCCAGGCAACGTTGCTTAATTCGTCTGTTTTTGGGTAACACAAATCACAAATTGCAGAGGATGCAACAAACAATAATATACCTAATGATATGGGTATAAAAGCCCTTAGTGATATTGGGATATTAATTTTCAAAGTCTTACGTTTGGATATGGCCTATTTGGGTCAACCGTGTCGCAAATAACAACCAGTGCGTTGTAAGTTAATTGTTCGTCATTAACCACTAATCCGTTATTCCATGAATTAACCCAAACATCACACGCGTTTTTCTTTGCGTTTTCGCTGGCCGCCGGGTCGCTCAAAACCGTTAAAGCATCGTCTAAGTACTCAGGATTGCTCATTCCGGCAACCTCGGTTTGTAAGTATTGTATTGCCTCGTTCATTTTAATTTTATTTCAAATTGAATTGGTAATTTAATAAGTTCGCCAATAGGTACTTTGTTTTCACCGATTAAAACGAATGGAACCAATTCCACGTTCTTCTCGGTAAGCAAAGTTACTAATTCCTTACGAGTTTCATTTAAGTGTTCTTCAATTTTCTTATTCAATTCCTCTTTCATCTTTTCGTTGTTGGTTTCGGTGGATTATTTGGTGAAATACTCAAAGACACGTAAGTAAGGCAGGCCGCAAAATACTTGAAATCCGAAAGATTTAAAACCGGGAATAAGCTATCGCAAACCTCTAATGCCGTTTCTTTTTCTTCCTGAGTACCTGAACCCGTAAGTGTTTCATAGGCTTCTTTTAATTCTTCACTTTTTGTGAAAATAGCCTCTTGTTGTATGTAATCAAATGCTTCGAGTGTGTTCATGGTTAAACTATTTCAATTAATTCGTAAAGTATTACTCCATCGTCTGCGGGGTCTGATGATGTAATTGTGAAAGACGTAGAATTTATCTTTGAGTAAGACAAATAGCCGGGTGAGGTGCCAAGTGTTTTTCTGGTCAATCTAATTTCAGTTGTAGATGCCACGGTGGTATTACTTACTGTAACAGTGCCAGCTACCAAAGTGGCGGTGCCGCACCTTTGGTTTGTTCCTGAACGGTATTTAAGCGTGTTTGTAGCCCCATCCATATAAATGTTACCACTTACTTGTAATGCCTCTGTAGGATTCCCGGAACCGTTTACGCGTAATCCTGTGGATGTCATTCTAAACTTTTCAGTATAGGCTGGACGGAATATAATAGAAGACCCAGCATTATTAACGCTTATGTATAATTCAGTGGTTGCAACTATCTGCCCACTTCCTCCGGTAGTGCCATTTAATTGAAATGTAGTTGTGGAGCCGTCAACTATAAATGCTTGGCTTGTTTCCTTTACAGTGTCAGCAGTAGTGTTGGTTAAAACAATCCTGTTAGCACTTGAACCGGTTGTGCCTTTTATCTTCGCCTCTGTATAAGTGGCTGAAATTGAACCCCCGGTATAACTTGACCCCGAGCCAATTGTTTTGTTTGTTAATGTTTCTGTGCCCGCTAAAGTGGATAGAGTTCCTGTTGTTGGAAGTGTTACACTTGTGTTTGCTGTTAAATTAAGAGCTAATGTATAAGCACCTACCGTTGAAAAGTTTCCGCCTACGGTTATTG